>Ga0307978_1000491_pt1 | contig 32979 bp, 30 predicted proteins | sample OrgLakmetage1056_FD_203151 | JGI IMG/M metagenome (GOLD analysis project Ga0307978, IMG submission 203151) | Saline water microbial communities from Organic Lake, Antarctica - #1056 | ecosystem: Environmental > Aquatic > Non-marine Saline and Alkaline > Saline | place: Antarctica: Organic Lake...
GATGGTAAAGGATCAGGACATTCTGGCGGTGCCCTATTCGCCCTTGGGCGGCGGGTTGCTGACCGGAAAATACGAAGCCGGTGGCACCGGGCGATTGACCGAGGACGACCGCTATGCGGCGCGCTATGGTCTGGACTGGATGCACCGCGCCGCCGCTGATCTGGGGGTGCTGGCCCGCGACTTGGGCGTGGATGCGGCCACACTGGCGGTGGCTTGGGCAGCTGCGCATCCGGCGCGCCCTGCTCCCATCGTCTCGGCCCGTTCGACGGCACAGCTTGCCCCATCGCTGGCAGCGATGGATTTCGAGATGACGGCGGAGCTTTACGCCCAGATCGCGGCCCTGTCGCCTGCACCGCCGCCTGCAACGGACCGGCTGGAGGAAGCATGATCGATTTCATCGTGATCGGCGGCGGCATTGCCGGCGCCTCTGCGGGCGCGCGCCTGTCCGAACTGGGGTCGGTCTGCATTCTCGAACGCGAGCCCGCGCTGGCTTATCACGCGTCGGGCCGTTCGGCGGCCCTGTTCGAGGAGAACTACGGCCAGCCGTCGACTGTCGCGCTCAACCGCGCCAGTCGCGCGGTGCACGAGACGCTGGAAGGCGGGGTGCTGTCGCCGCGCGGGATCATGTTGCTGGGATCGCCGGGCGAGGCGGATGCCTTTGCCCGCGACTGCGACAAGATGGACCTGCCCGATATCACCATGGCCGAAGCGCGCGGCCTTGTGCCGATCCTGTCGGAGAAGGTGGACCGTGCCGCCTACGATGCGGACGCCTGGGATATCGACACCGAAAAGCTGGTGCAGGCCTTCGCACGGATCGTGCGGGCCAACGGCGGCGAGGTTCGCACCAAGGCCGAGGTGACGAAAATCCAGCGGACCGCGCAGGGCTGGGACGTGACGCTCAAGGACCAAACACTGACCGCGCGGCAGATCGTCAACGCAGGCGGAGCATGGGCCGATGCGGTGGCGCAGATGGCGGGTGTGGCGCCCGTCGGGCTGGTCCCACACCGTCGGTCAATGGGGCGTATCCCTGCACCGGGGGGGCACGACGTCGGCGCATGGCCGATGATCTTTGGGCCCGGCGAGGACTGGTATGCCAAGCCTGACGCGGGCGCGCTGATCGTGTCACCGGCAGAGGAAGACCCTGTCGACCCGCACGATGCCTTTACCGATGACATGGTTCTGGCCGAAGGCTTTGCCCGCTACGAGGAATACGTCACCGAACCGGTGACACGGCTGCTGGCGTCATGGGCAGGGCTGCGCACCTTCGCCCCTGACCGGACGCTTGTGCTGGGGCCAGACCCCGCCGATCCGGCGTTTATCTGGTGCGCGGGGCAAGGGGGCTATGGTATCCAGTCGTCGCCCGCTGCGGCACAGCTGGTGGCCGATCTGGTGGCGGGTCGCACGCCGGCACTGGACGCAGGCAGTGTGGCGGCCTTGAAGCCGGACCGGTTCCGCTAACTGACGGCGGCCATCAATTCCCACGAGCGGATTGTCATATAGCCCGCGTCATGGGACGCCCCGCCCATGCGCAGTTCGGGAAAGATCGTGAAAAGTTCGGCACGCGCCTCGGGATCAAGGGCGGCGATGCCTTCGGGTCCGGGGTGGAAGCTTTCGGTGGGCGTGCCCTCGGCAAAGATCACCTCGTGATGATCGAAAACGAGGTGGTAGTAGGCCACGCTGTCCACGCTGCTGTCCACGTAGACTTCCTCCAGACTTGCGGCGAGCGACTTGGCGCGGACGAAAACCGCGTCTTCACCGAACATCAGCGGCACGCGGATATGGCGGTAGAGCATGCGGTGCTGCTGGCTGACCCAGAGCGGACGGCTGGGCAGCCCGAACCCCATCGCGCCTGCCTGAATGCAGACCGGCCAAAGCTTGCGCTGCGACCGAAGTGCAAGACCCGAAAGCGTGCGTTTGTGGATCATGCGGATCGGCTGATCGCCGCTGTCCAGAGTGCTGACCAGATCGTCCACGTCCAGATCATCGATGCGGGCCGGACCAAGCGGCGTATCGATCAGCGTGCCTGCAGTCAGGCAGATGGTGGAGCTGCCTTCGGTGATCGGGCCGTCGATACGGGTGCCGTAGACATCCCACTGGATCGTATCGGCGCCAGAGGCTGCGGGGGGAATGTTGGCCGATGTGGCCCCTGCCGCCGGACCATTTAGGGCCGTGATTGCGGTGGTTCCACCACCGATATCGATGAAGCTTTTGAGCCGCGGGTGAGCGGCGGCATCGATGAAGGCAACCGCCTCGGCCTCGTTATGGGCAGTGGTGTGATCGGGGTCGGTGACAGGTGTCTCGATCTGAAAGATGGTCCAGCCGGTGCCGGAATCGACGGTGCCGGTCTGACTGCCAAGATTGAAGACGGACCTGACCGTGCCGTCGCTTTGATAGGTGGCGACTGTAAAGTCCGAGAGACGCGTCAGTTCTTCGGGCGACACCGATACTTCGATAAATTCCGTCACACCGGTCGCCGAGGCGACCGTGTTGCGATAGTGGATCTCGGAGATGAACGCCATCTTTCCGCCGTTCCTTCATTTCCTGAGAAGGCATAATCGGGGCGCGGGGCGGTACAATGTCGCCAATGCGATACAAATAAGGCGATTGATTCGCGGGCAGGCCACACCACATGAATACGATGGATAAACCGACCCCGACCGCGCGCAAGAATGCGCGCTTCAACCGACAGATCGCGATGATAGAGCGCCGCCTTCCACGCATGGCAAGCACGTTGCGGTTTCTGACGAAACCTCAACTCAGACTGGTCCGCGTTCCCGTGGCCGTTGTCCTGATCCTTGGGAGTTTTCTGGCGATCCTGCCGGTCTTCGGCCTGTGGATGATGCCTGTCGGCCTGATCCTGCTGGCCATCGATGTGCCGCCGCTGAAAGGCCCCGTGGCCTCGGCGATCGTCAGGTTGCGCCGCCGCCTGACGCGGCGGCGCAAGTAGGGTCAGCCGTTCGCACGGATGGCGTCGTTCCCGGGGTCGTAGGGGCTGTCCTCGACCACTTCGGCGTCCCAGAGATCACCCATCATCCGCACCTTGAGGCGCATACCGGGGCTGGCGTGGGCGGGGCTGACATAGCCCATCCCGATGCTTTTTCCGAACGCCACCGAATAACCGCCAGAAGTCAGACGCCCGACACGGGTTCCGTCCTCGGCATAAAGCGCCTCGCGGCCCCAGGGGTCGGCATCGTCCGGACCATCGATCAGCAGCGTGACGCAGGTAGAACGGACACCCAGTGCCTCCATCGCCGCCTTGCCGTGGAAATCCTTGGACAGGTCCACGAAGCGCGGCAGATCGGCTTCGAGCGGGGTGGCATCGCGGCCCAGCTCGTTGCCGAAGGCGCGATAGGACTTTTCCTGCCGCAGCCAGTTCTGGGCCCGTGCCCCGACCAGTTTCATGCCGTGCTTTTCACCGGCGGTCATCAGCAGGTCGAACAGGTAGTTCTGCATTTCGATCGGGTGGTGCAGTTCCCATCCAAGCTCGCCGGTATAGGCCACGCGGATCGCATTGACGGGGCACATGCCCAGTTCGATCTGCCGGGCGGACAGCCAGGGAAACCGCTTGTTCGACAGCGCGGTGTCCGGGTCGGCGTCCTTGATGACTTCGCGCAGGACGTCGCGGGCTTTTGGCCCGGCGATCGCGAAGACGCCCCATTGGGTCGTGACGTCCTGTGCGTTGATGCGGCCAAAGTCGGCTTCCTTGTCCGCGATGGCCTTGAACAGATAGTCCTGATCGTAGGCCGTCCAGCCGCCTGAAGACACGAGGTAATAGTCGTCCTCGGCCAGACGGACGATGGTGTATTCGGTGCGGGTCGTGCCAGCCTCTGTCAGAGCGTAGGTCAGGTTGATGCGGCCGACGCGTGGCAGCTTGTTGGTGGTGAACCAGTCCAGAAAGGCCGTGGCGCCCGGCCCCGTGACGCGGTGCTTGGTAAAGGCGGTGCCGTCGATGAGACCCACGCCCTCGCGGATCGCCTTGGCCTCGTCCACCGCATGGGGCCACCATTTACCGCGTCGGAAAGACCGCTGGTCGTGGTCGTTCAACTGGGTGCCTGCGTGTTCGGGTGCATAGTAGTTGGGCCGTTCCCAGCCGTTCACACAGCCGAACTGCGCGCCCCGTGCCAGTTGCCGGTCATAGGCGGGTGCCATGCGCAGCGGACGACAGGCGGCGCGTTCCTCGTCGGCGTGGTGCAGGATGTAGACGTGTTCGTAGGCTTCCTCGTTCTTGCGTGCCGCGTATTCGGTCGTCATCCACGAGCCGTAACGCTTGGGGTCGAGCGAGGCCATGTCGATCTCGGCCTCGCCTTCGACCATCATCTGGGCAAGGTAGTGGCCGGTGCCGCCAGCGGCGGTGATCCCGAACGAGAACCCTTCGGCCAGCCACATGTTGCGCAGGCCGGGGGCAGGACCGACCAGCGGGTTGCCATCGGGCGTGTAGCAGATCGGACCGTTGAAATCGTCCTTGAGTCCCACCTCTTCCGAGGACGGAAGCCGGTGGATCATCGCCATGTATTCCTCTTCGATCCGGTCCAGATCAAGCGGGAAGAGATCGGCGCGGAAACTGTCGGGCACGCCGTATTCGAACCGTGCAGGGGCGTTGCGCTCGTAGGGGCCAAGAATCCAGCCGCCACGCTCCTCGCGGACGTACCACTTGGCATCGGCATCGCGCAGCACGGGGTGTTCGGGGTTCGTCTTGCGCCAGTCGACCAGAGCCGGGTCGGGTTCCGTGACGATGAACTGGTGCTCGACCGGGATCGCCGGGATCTTGATGCCCAGCATCCGCGCGGTGCGCTGCGCGTGGTTGCCGGATGCGGTGACGACGTGTTCGGCGGTGATGACGATCTGTTCCTCGGACGGGATCAGGTTGCCGCCCTTTTCGACCATCTTGGTGCAGGTCACCTCCCATGCGTCGCCGGTCCAGTGGAAAGCGTCGGCCTGCCATTTCCGTTCGACCGTCACGCCACGCTGGCGTGCGCCCTTGGCCATCGCCATCGTCACGTCGGCGGGGTTGATGTAGCCGTCCGTTGGATGCAGGATCGCACCCTTGAGGTCTTCGGTGCGGACCAGCGGGTAGCGGTCCTTGATCTGCGCGGGCGTCAACCATTCGTGCGGCACGCCGACCGTTTCGGCGGTCGAGGCATAGAGGCGGAATTCATCCATCCGTTCTTCGGTCTGCGCCATGCGCAGGTTCCCGACGACGGCAAAGCCCGCGTTCAAGCCTGTCTCTTCCTCGAGCGTCTTGTAGAACTTGATGGAATAGTCGTGAATCCATGTCGTCGCGTAGGACATGTTGAAGTAGGGCAGCAGGCCAGCCGCGTGCCAGGTAGAGCCTGACGTCAGCTCGTCGCGTTCCAGCAGCATCACGTCCTGCCAGCCTGCCTTGGCCAGATGGTAGGCGATGGACGTTCCAACCGCACCCCCGCCGATGACCAGTGCTTTGACCTGCGTTTTCATGGTGCGATTCCCCTGCCGCGATACTTACGGGCACCATGGCGTCAAAGTGCGGACCGCAGAACGAACCAGCCGACTTTCCGTGGTGCGATTGCGACAGAGGTGTCAGTTGCCGTGCGGTGGCATGCAGGTCTTGGCGGCCCCTTGGCGGGAACAACTGCCACCCACACCAGTGCCCCGGCTGACGGTCGGAACGACGCGCGGTTCAACCTGCGGCGCGGGCACGCTTTCGACGTCGAAGGCTGCGGTGTCGTCACTCGTCTCTGCCACGGCGAGCAGGTCGGCTTCTCCGGACTGCAGCGCACCGCCGCCGAACAGGCCGGTGAGCGATCTGAGCAGAGGACTTTGCGGTGGGATGCCTGACGGGGCGTTTCCCCCGTGTTCAGCCCCATGTTCAGCCCCGTGTTGCGTATCAGCGTCGATCAAAAGCACGGCCGGGGTATCTTTGACGCGGTCCACAGGCTTGGCCAGCAGGGCGTTGAGGCCAACCATGTCGAGAGCGTCCAGCAGGGACAGTATCGCGGCATCGGTATCGTCGGACAGAAGCCCGATCTGCACCTGCCGCCCGATGGCCGCGTCGACCTCGCGGACGTGGGGTGCATCGTGCAGCGTTTCGATATCGAAGACCACACCGCCCACATCGGCGAAATCTGTGGCGTTCGAATCCAACGCCAGCATGTCCTGCATGACCTCTTGCTGAACCCCGCCCAACCCGGCGAAGACCTGCGCCGGAACGAACGTGATCGACAGGATCGTCGTGCCCGTCGGGCTGTCATAGACGCCCCCCGCGCGCGAAAATCCGCGCGTCTGCGCCCCGGTATAAAGCCGCAGCATCGGCGCACGGGCCAGTGCGTCATCCGCCGCGTCGGACACGGTCAATCCGGTCAGACGATGCTGGTCACCACTTTCGATGTCGCGTCTGGTCCAGCCTTCCGGAACATCTGGAACGAAGCTGGCGATCGTCGTCTCGGGCGCGGGCTGCATGTCCTTCAGCTGGGCCACCAGGCGCTGGGGGATCTGCCCAAGATAACCCACGACAGACAACGAGGCGGGTGCAGCGGATCTTTGGCCCACATAGTCAAAGGACAAGACGCCGGTGGTTCCGATCACCGCCAGAATGACGGGTGCGATCATGTGTAGTCCGATACCGCGCATCCCGTTCCGCTCCGCATTGAGAGAGCTTTATGGTCCCTCTGAAACGCGTCAAAAAGAAGGACCAAACACGCCCCAAAGGTGGTTTCTTGCGCCAAAGCCCTGTGAGGATCGAGCAAATTTGCCACTTTTTCCAAGGCAGGTTGCATTTGATGCATCTTTCAGCCGCCGAAAATGCTATATTCACGACTGACCGTTCACAAAGAAGCGGCAACTGGAGAGCAGAAGATGACACGCCCTACCCTTTTTGCGGTGGCAGCGTTGACGGTCCTTGGTGGATGCATGTCCCCAACGCCCGTAACAAGCCGTGCCGACAACGATATGCTGCGGTTTTCCGCAATGAGTTACACGTCGGTTCAGGAAAGCGCCCAGTAGGCGCTTTCGTATCGCGTCGGTTCAGAACACCCCCGGCACGACAAGGTCAGGGGGCCGGTGTCCGTCTGCGAAGGTCTTGATATTGATCAGGACCTTTTCTCCCATTTCGATCCGGCCTTCGACCGTGGCAGAGCCCATGTGCGGCAGCAGGATCGCGTTCGGCAACTCCTTGAGGCGCGGATTGATCTCGTGCCCGCGTTCGAACACATCCAGCCCGGCCCCCGCAATTTCACCGGCGCGCAGCATCCGCGTCAGGGCGTTTTCGTCAATTACCTCGCCGCGCGAGGTGTTCACGATCACGGCGCTGGGTTTCATCAGCTTCAGCCGCCGGGCGTTCATCAGATGAAAGGTCGAGGGCGTATGCGGACAGTTGATCGACAGGATGTCCACCCGCGCGACCATCTGGTCGAGGCTTTCCCAATAGGTGGCATCCAGTTCGGTTTCGATCTCGGGGCGCAGTCGCTTGCGATTGTGATAATGCACCTGCATCCCGAAGGCCCGCGCCCGCCGCGCCACGGCCTGCCCGATCCGGCCCATACCGAGGATGCCCAGCCTGCGCCCGCCGATCCGTCCGCCCATCATCGCCGTGGGGGCCCAGCCGCCCCAGTCGCCCGACTGCGCCACGCGCATACCTTCGACGAAACGCCGCGTGACACCCAAGATCAGCGCCATTGTCATGTCGGCTGTGTCTTCGGTCACAACACCGGGGGTGTTCGTCACGAGAATGCCGCGCTGCCGTGCCGTCGCCACGTCGATATTGTCGACACCAGCACCGTAGTTCGCAATGAGTTTCAGCCTTTCACCGGCCTGCGCCAGAAGGGCGGCGTCGATCTTGTCGGTGATCGTAGGCACCAGAACGTCGGCGGTCTGTATCGCCGCCACAAGCGCATCGCGCGTCATCGGCGTATCGTCGTCCCGCAGCGTCACGTTGAAAAGTTCGGACAGCCGGGTCTCGACCACGTCGGGCAACCGTCGCGTGACGACAACACTTAATTTCTTACCGGGCATCAAACCTCCATCGGCGCTAGGCAAATCGCACCTTGAATGGCAGGTTGCGAAAAAAGCGGCCGGGGCACAAGAACTTCCGGTCCCAAAAAGAGCGGTAACATTCATGCGGTTTGCACGTCTTCTGGGGGCCTTGGCCTTGTGTCTCTGCGGCAGCGCGGGTCTGGCCGAAGCCCCGCGCCTTGGTCCGGAAACCAACCTGCCCCTGCCGCGCTACGTGTCGCTGAAGGCCGCGGAATCCAATGTGCGCCGCGGGCCATCGCTGACCCACCGGATCGACTGGGTATTCCAGCGCCGGTCGATGCCGCTGCGTGTCGTGGCAGAATACGGTCACTGGCGGCGGGTCGTGGACCGCGACGGTCAGGGCGGCTGGATTCACTACACCCTGCTGTCCGGCGTGCGGACAGTGATCGTCGACGAGGACATGATGCCGATCCGGTCCCGCCCCCATCCCGATGCGATGGTGAACGCGCAGGTGCAGTCCGGTGTCGTGGCGCGGCTTCTGGAATGCGAGATCGACTGGTGCCGCATCGTCGCCGACGGCCATCGCGGCTGGGCGCCCAAGACCGTCATCTGGGGCGTTGAACCCGAGGAACTGCGTGACTGACCTTTTGCGCAGGCCCGCCCTGCGCTAGGCATCCCGTATGACCCGCGCCCGCGATACCCGTCTCAACCTGTCAGCCGGTGTGCTGTCCGTCTGCGTTGCCCTGACGCTGGTGCTGGCCAAGCTCTGGGCGCTGGGGCAGACCGGATCGCTGGCAATCGCCGCGACACTGGCGGATTCGGCGATGGATCTGATGATGTCGCTGGGTGGTCTGGTTGCCATCGCCTATGCCGCCAAACCTGCCGACGACGACCACCAGTTCGGCCACACCAGCGCCGAGGACCTCGCCGCCTTGGGGCAGTCGGTTTTCATTCTCATTTCGGCGGTCGTGATCACCGTCGCCGCAACCCTGCGATTGCTGGACGATACCGCCACCCTGCCGCAGAACGAAGCCGAAGGCATGGCCGTCGTGGTCTTCTCGATCATCGTCACGCTGGGGCTGGTGCTGTGGCAGCGCCATGTCGCGGGGCGCACGGGCAACGCGGTCGTCAAGGCGGACAGCCTGCATTACCTCGGCGATCTGATTCCGAATGTCGGCGCCCTTGTGGCTCTTTTTGCCTCGGCCCGCTTCGGGCTGGGATATATCGATTCGGTCGTGGCATTGGGCGCCGCCGCCCTTCTTGCCGTCGGCGCGCTGCGCATCGGCAAGCGCGCCTGGGATGCCCTGATGGACAGGCAGGCCGACCCCGCGATGATTGCCGGAATCGAACGTATCGCGGCGGCCCATCAGGGCGTGCTGGGCTTTCACGACCTCAAGACACGGCAGGCCGGCAGCCGTATCTTCGTGAATCTGCACATCGAACTCGATGGCGCGCAGACGCTGGAAGAGGCACACGCCATCGGGGCCGCGCTCAAGCACGCGATCATCGAGGCCTACCCGCGCGCCGACGTGCTGATCCACAAGGATGTGGCCGACTAGGTCCGCATCAGGCCGCGTCGTCCAGCCCGCGCCCTTTCAGCAAAGCCTCGACCCCCGGCATCCGTCCCCGGAACGCGGTGTAGAGATCTGCCGCCTCGACCGACCCGCCCGACGACAGGACGGTCTGTTCCAGCTTGGCCGCCGTGGTCGGATCGAAAGGATCGCCGACCTCCTGAAATGCCTCGAAGGCGTCGGCGTCCATCACCTCGGACCACATGTAGCTGTAGTAACCGGCAGAATAACCGTCTCCGCTGAAGATATGCGCGAAATGCGGCGTCGCGTGACGCATCCGGATCGCGTGAGGCATACCTAGCCCTTCCAGCACCTCGGCCTGCTTCTGCATCGGGTCGGCGGGCGGCGGGCCCTGATGGAACTTCAGGTCCACCATCGCGCTGGCCACGTATTCTATGGTCTGGAAACCCATGTCGTAGGTCGCCGCCGCCAACATCCGCTGCAGCATGTCCTGCGGCATCGGCTCGCCCGTCTCGGCATGGGTTGCGAACCGCTGCAACACTTCCGGCACTTCGAGCCAGTGTTCGTAAAGCTGGCTGGGCAACTCGACGAAATCACGCGCGACAGAGGTGCCGCTGATGCTCTCGTAGGTCACGTCGGACAGCATCTGGTGCAGCCCGTGGCCGAATTCGTGGAACAGCGTGCGGGCATCGTCATAGGACAACAGCGCAGGCTGGCCCTTGGGCGGCTTTGCGAAGTTGCAGACATTCAAAACGACAGGTCGGATATCGCCCGCCAGCTTCTGCTGGTCCCGCAGCGTCGCGCACCATGCCCCCGACCGCTTCGACGACCGGGCAAAGTAATCGCCCATGAAGACGGCGACATGGGCACCCTTGCGGGTGACCTCCCATATCTTGACATCAGGGTGGTAGACGGGGGCGTTGATTGGGGTGAACTCCAGCCCGAACAGGCGGTGCGCGCAGTCGAACTGCGCCTCGATCATCCGGTCAAGCTGCAGGTAGGGTTTCAGCTTGGCCTCATCGAGATCATGCTCGTTCTGGCGGCGCTTTTCGGAATAGTAGCGCCAGTCCCAAGGCTCCAGTGGGCCATCCCAGCCGTCGGCGTGCAGCATCCGCTTGAGCACTTCGCCATCCGCCTCGGCGGCCTTTTTCGCGGGCGTCCAGACGTCCAGCAGCAGCTGTTCGACTGCATCAGGGGTGCCCGCCATTTCGGTCTCCAGCTTGTAGGTCGCAAAATCGTCATAGCCCAGAAGCTGCGCCCGTTCGTGCCGCAGCGCGAGGATTTCGGCGGCAAGCGCACGGTTGTCGGTGTCACCCCCGTTGGCCCCCCGCGAAACCCACGCAGCATAGGCCCGCTCGCGCAGGTCGCGGCGCGGCGAGAATTGCAGAAACGGTGCCACAAGCGACCGCGACAGGGTGATGACCGGCCCGCCAGCGCCCTTTTCCTCACCCGCAGAGGCCGCAGCATCGACAAGGAAATCCGGCAACCCGTCGAGACCGTCATGATCCAGCGCCATCATCCATGTCCGCTCGTCCTTGAGCAGGTTCTGGCCAAAGCTCGTCCCAAGCGTCGCCAGCCGCGACATGATCTGTTTCAGACGGTCCGCGTCACCACCTTCCAGCAGCGCACCCATCCGCACAAAGCGGCGGCGGGTCAGCATCAGCAGCCTTGCCTGTTCGTCGCTCAGGTCCAGGGCGTCGTGATCCTGCCACAACGTCTCGATCCGGTCAAAAAGCGCGCGATTGGCATAGACCTCTGAATTGAATGCGGACAGCTTCGGAGAAACCTCGCGCATCAGTTCTTCGCGCGCATCCGTGCTATCGGCACCGGCCACGCCGTAGAAAGTCGAAAGCACACGGCCCAACAGTTCCGACGCCCCCTCCATCGCCTCGATCGTATTGGCAAAGCCCGGGGTGGCCTCCTGATCGGCGATGCCCGTAATCGCGCTGCGCGCCTCGTTCAGCGCGGCGTCGATGGCGGGGCCGAAATGCGCGTCCTCGATCCGGTCGAAGGGCGGCAGATCGAAGGGGGTATTCCAGTCGGACAGCAGCGGATTGGTCATGGGTGTCTCCTTTGACCTCAAGGTAGGGCCGCTCTCGCCCCAGTGCCACTCCGCCCTCATCATCTTGCCAAAAATATCCCCGCCGGAGGCATCCCGCCCGATCCTCCGCACGAACGTTCCGAACCGGCTTCACCCCTTGCAGACGGGGCAGTCCACACGCCGGTCGGCCATGATCAGGCGGGTGTCGGCATAAAGCGCGTCATGGATCATCAAGCGCCCTCGCAACCCTTCGCCCGCCTGCGTGATATGCTTGATCGCCTCGACGGCCATCATCGCGCCGATCACGCCGGGCAGCGGGCCGATGACACCGGCCTCGGCGCAGGTAGGCACCAGTGCAGGATCGGGCGTTTCGGGAAAGATGCACTGAAAGCAGGGGCCACCACGGGCGGGATCGTAAAGGCTGATCTGCCCTTCCCACTGGGTGATGGCCGCTGCGATCAGCGGGATCCCTGCCGCCACGCAGGTCGCATTGACCAGATAGCGGGTGGCGAAGTTGTCGGTGCCGTCCAGCACCAGGTCGTAGTCCGCGACAAGGTCAGGCGCGATCTCTGCCGTCAGGCGGCGGTTGTAGGGTTTGACGGTGATATAGGGGTTCAGTGCCGATGCGGCCTGCGCGGCTGTGGTGGCCTTGGGTTCGTCCACGTCCTCGGACCGGAAGATCACCTGCCGGTGCAGGTTCGTCGCGTCCACCGTGTCGTCGTCGATGATCCCCAGCGTGCCCACGCCCGCCGCAGCCAGATACTGGATCACCGGGCTGCCCAGACCGCCCGCGCCCACCACCAGCACGCGGGCGCGGCGCAGGGCCATCTGCCCCGGACCACCGACCTCGCGCAGCGCGATGTGGCGCGCATAGCGGCGCAATTCGGCATCAGAAGGCGTGCCGGTTCCGGCAACGGGTGGCGGTGGCGACTGGTCCACGACGCGCGACCGCAGGCGGCGCAGCACGGACCGGTAGGCCAAGGCAATGCCCACGAAGGCCAGAATCAGAAGCCACAGCCGCGCATCGCCGCCCAGCCCCTCGCGCAGCGGATGACCGTCGGGCAGGATCACGTTGATCGCGATCACACCGGCCAGCAGCAGGCCGATCATGATCCAGCGGGCCTGTTTCGGGGCCTTCATGGCGGCACCGATGCCCCAGATCACGCCCGCCATTGCGAAGACGACGATCAAGCGTCGGCCCCTGTCGAGCCGAAGCCCCCTTGGCCGCGCGGTGTTTCGTCCAGATCATCGACCAGCTCGAAAGAGGGCAGGACAACCGGTGCCACCACCATCTGCGCGATCCGCAGCCCGTGGGTAACGTCGAAGGGGTCGTCACCGTGGTTCACCAGGATCACGCCGACCGGCCCCCGATAATCGCTGTCGACGGTCCCGGGCGCGTTGACAAGCCCGACACCGTGTTTCAGCGCCATGCCCGACCGCGGTCTGATCTGCACCTCGTAGCCTTCGGGGATCGCCATGTGCAGCCCGGTGGGGATCAGCGCGCGTTCGCCGGGGGCAAGTGTCAGGGCGCGCTCGCGGATGTCGGGCGGGAAATTGGCACAGAGGTCAGCACCGGCAGAGCCCTTGGTCGCGTAACGCGGCAGCGGCAGGTTGCGGTCGGCATCCTTGGCCCAGCGCAGGTGCAGGGTGATGCTCATGCCAGCGCCTCGGCGATGCGGGCTGCAAGTTTGCGGGCGGTCTGGTCCTTTGTCATGCGGGGCCAGTGTTCGAGGCCGCTTTCGGTGATCAGCGTCACCTCGTTCTCGGTGCCCCCCATGATGCCCGTCGCGGGCGACACATCGTTGGCGACGATCCAGTCACATCCCTTGCGCGCCCGTTTCGCGGCGGCGTGGTCAAGAACCTTCTCTGTCTCGGCGGCGAAACCGACGACCAGCGCCGGACGCCCCTCCGCCATCTGTGAGACAGTGGCAAGAATATCGGGGTTTTCGGCAAATTCGAGCGACGGCAGTGCATTGCCCGCCTTCTTCATCTTCTGCGCGCCCGCGTTGGCGACGCGCCAGTCGGCCACCGCCGCTGCGCAGACCACGACGTCAGCGGGCAGCGCGCCCTGCGTCGCCGCCAGCATTTGCTGCGCCGTCTCGACCTGTCGCACCTCGACGCCTGCAGGCGGCGGCACCTCGGCGGGACCTGTCACAAAGACGACCTCGGCGCCCAGCGCTGCCAGTGCTGCAGCCAGTGCAGCACCCTGAGCACCCGACGACCGGTTCGCGATATAGCGCACGGGGTCGATGGGTTCATGGGTGGGGCCAGAGGTCACGACGATCCGTTTGCCCCCGAGTGGCCCCTCCGACAGGGCGTCCCCGATGGCCGATACGATTTCAAGAGGTTCTGCCATGCGACCCGGACCGTATTCGCCGCAGGCCATGTCGCCCTCGTTCGGGCCGACGATCAGGACGCCATCCGCCTTCAGCTGCGCGAGGTTGCGACGGGTCGCGGCATGATCCCACATCCGCACGTTCATCGAGGGCGCGATCAATACACGCGTGTCGGTGGCCAGCAGCAGGGTCGTGGCAAGATCGTCGCAGATGCCCTGCGCCATCTTGGACATCAGGTTCGCCGTGGCCGGGGCCACGACGATCAGATCCGCCGCGCGCGAAAGCTCGATATGTCCCATTTCGGCCTCGGCGGTCAGATCGAACAGGTCCTGATAGACCTTTTGCCCTGCAAGGGCCGAGACGGACAGGGGCGTCACGAATTCACCCGCCGCTGCCGTCATGACCGGGGTCACAAGTGCACCGCGCTCGCGCAGGCGGCGGATCAGGTCAAGCGCCTTGAAGGCGGCGATGCCACCCGAAATGATCAGCAATATGTGGCTGCCGGCCCGCATGTGCGTCCCCTCGTGCTTTGGCGCGACCTTAGGCGAGCGCTTGGACCGCCGCAATGCGGCGGACAGACACGAAAAACCCCGGCGCGCAGGCCGGGGTCAGTGATATAGAAGGCATGCGTTCAACCGAGGAAGCTACGCACTTCGCCGCTCTGGGATTCAAGCGCCTTGCGCATCTTGCTGAACGCCGCAGCTTCCAACTGACGGACCCTCTCTTTTGACAGGCCGAGCTCCGTGCCAAGGCTTTCGAGCGTGCGGGGCTCGTCACGCAGCTTGCGCTCGCGCACGATGAACTGTTCGCGGTCGTTCAGGTTGGTCAGGGCATGCAGCAACCACTGACGCAGAGTATCGTTGTCGTGATGGTTTTCAACATGTTCGGCGGCCTGCGGACCGGCATCTTCCAGGGCGTCGATCCATTCACGCCCTTCATCTTCGGCCGACTGGGTCGCGTTCAGCGAAAAGTCAGAGCCCGACAGACGGCCTTCCATCATCTCGACATCGTGCAGCGGCACACCAACCTCTTTCGCGATCATCTCGCGGATGACGTGACGTTCAAGCGTCCGGCCTTCGGCGGATGCCTCACGTTCCAGACGGGCCTGAACGCGGCGCATGTTGAAGAAAAGCGACTTCTGGGAAGATGTCGACCCAGTCCGGACCATCGACCAGTTCCGCATGACGTGGTCCTGGATCGAGGCCTTGATCCACCAGACAGCATAGGTCGAAAAGCGCACGCCGCGGTCCGGGTCAAACTTGTCTGCGGCTTTCATCAGGCCAACCGACGCTTCCTGAATAAGGTCGTTCATCGGCGCGCCGTAGCGCTTGAACTTCGATGCCATTGAAACCGCGAGGCGCATATAGGCATGAATAAGGCGATGAAGGGATTCTTCGCAGCGTTCATCGCGCCAGGCATAGGCAAGTTTCAATTCCGTTTCCGCGTCGAGAAGCTCCGCCTTCATTGCGGTGCGCGACAGTGTTTGGTCCGAAAACCCTTCAAAAGCCATGGTCAAACCCCCAAATCAGCTTGCTGCACTTCTTTTTTCACGACAGTGATTCTGTTATGTATCGACAACTGCTCTGGTGAAGGAAAGTTCCAAAAAAATGTTGCCGCCCCTTACTTTCATTCTAGGCGGTGCTGCGTCCGGAAAATCGATGATCGCAGAAAACCTCGTGATTTCAACGGGAAGACCGAGGGTCTATCTGGCGACGGCACAAGCCTTCGATGACGAGATGAGAAAGAAGGTCGCGGCTCATCGTGCACAACGGGGGCCGGACTGGACGACGATCGAGGAGCCGGTCGAGATCCAGCCCTTGCTGGCCCGGCGCGATGCGGGTCAAATCGTGCTGCTGGACTGCGTCACACTGTGGCTGACCAACGTTATACTGGCCGAGCGAAACGAGGTGGCCGACAGTGCGGCCCTGGTAAAAGCGCTTGGACAAGCCCCCTGCCCGATTGTTGTCGTCTCGAACGAGGTCGGTCTGGGCATCGTGCCGGACAACGCACTGTCACGGCGGTTCCGGGCAGCACAGGGGCGGCTCAATCAAGCGATCGCGGCACGGGCGGGGCTGGTCGTGAACGTTGTCGCGGGCCTGCCGCAGGTATTGAAAGGCGCATGGCCACAATGACGCGACTGACCTGGGTGCGGCACGGCCCTACACATGCAAAAGGGATGGTCGGTTGGCGCGACCTGCCCGCCGACCTGTCCGACACAGGTTTGATCGCACGGCTGGATCAGGCGCTGCCCGCCGACGCGGCGGTCATCTCATCCGATCTTGTGCGCGCGCGGGACACCGCGACGGCCCTGCAGGGCACACGGTTGCGCCTGCCTGACGAAGCGGGCCTGCGCGAGTTCGACTTCGGCGCTTGGGACGGCATGGTCTTTGACAGCATTTCAGACCGCGACCCGCTGCTCAGCCGTGCATTCTGGGAAACCCCCGGCGATGTCGCGGCGCCCGGTGGCGAAAGCTGGAACGATCTTGCCGCACGGGTCGATGCCGCCGTGGACCGGCTTTGCCACGCCCATGCAGGGCGTGATCTGGTCGTGGTCGCACACTTCGGCGTCATCCTGACACAGGTGCGGCGCGCGCTTGGCTGCACCCCCTACGAGGCGCTGGCCTACCGGATCGACAATTTCTCGATGACGGAAACCCGGCATACGGGAAGCAGTTGGCAGTCGGGACGAATCAATCACCTGGTGTGATGGCGTGCCCCACAAATCGGCACTTTTCGTCTGACTGCTACTGCGATCAAATCATGCCATGACATACGATTTGTATATCGGGGACCGCAGCTTTTCGAGCTGGTCGCTTCGCGGCTGGCTGATGCTGGAGGCATTCGGCCTGCCCCACCGCATCCATCTGGTCGGGCTTTACGCAGGCACGTTGCGCGTTGATCTGGCAGGGCTCGCGCCCGCCCGCACAGTGCCCGTCCTGCGCTGCCCCGATGGCGCGATCCTGACAGATTCGCTTGCCATGGCCGAAACACTGGTCGATCGACATCCGGACGCGGGGCTTTATCCTGCAGACCCGATCGCCCGCGCGCTGGCACGGTCCATGGTGGCCGAAATGCACAGCGACTTCGGTGCCTTGCGGTCAGAATGCCCGATGAACCTGCGCCACGGCTGGCGCGGCGTTCAGGTCTCTGACGCGGTGACCGGCGATCTTGAACGGATCACTGAATTGTTCACCCCGTCACGCGAAAGGTTTGGCGCAGATGGGCCTTGGCTTTTCGGGCGCTACTCGCTGGCAGACGCCTTCTACGCCCCCGTAGCGCTGCGGATCGCAGGCTATGGCTTGCCCGTCGGTCCGCTTGTGCAGGACTATGTGCAGGCTCAACTGGCCGATCCACGCATCCTGCACTGGCGGTCCGAGGGCGAGAGGGTGAACTACGATTCCATCCCCTACCCGATGCCCGCGAACCGGATACCCTGGCCGGGGCCGTAACCCAGCGTTAACCATTCTTAAAGGATCAGCCCCGTAGCGTTTACCATAAGTTACGGGGAACACATGGTCGCCATCGCCTACACGGTCGCCTTCGAGGGGATCACCGCCCGCTTGGTTGAAGTGCAATGTGCCATATCTCCCGGTTTGCCGGGTTTTGCGCTGGTGGGCCTACCGGACAAGGCCGTATCGGAAGCCAAGGAACGGGTAAGGGCCGCGCTTTCGGCGTTGTCCATCGCGCTGCCCCCCAAGAAGATCACGATCAACCTGTCGCCTGCAGATTTGCCGAAAGAAGGATCGCATTTCGATCTGCCCATCGCGCTGGCGTTGTTGGCGGCGCTAGAGATCGTGCCGAAAGAGGACGCGGCGGGGGCCGTCGCTTTGGGAGAGTTGTCACTGGATGGCACGCTGGTGCCGGTGGTCGGCGCGCTTCCCAGCGCGTTGGCCGCGGGTGAGGCGGTCAAGGACCTGATCTGCCCGGCCGCTTACGGCCCCGAGGCAGCCTGGGTCGATCTGGTCCGGGTCCTTGCACCCGCATCGCTGGGGTCGTTGATCGAACATGTAACCGGACGGCGCGTTCTGACCCCCGCGACCCCCGGTACGGTCACCCCGCCCGGCGGGGGCCGCGATATGGCCGAGGTCAAGGGGCAGGAACGCGCGAAGCGGGCACTGGAGATCGCGGCAGCAGGACGGCACCACCTGCTGATGATCGGCACGCCGGGGTCGGGCAAGTCCATGCTGGCTGCGCGTATTCCGGGCATCATGCCGGACCTTACGCCGCAAGAGGCATTGGAGACCTCGATGATCCACTCGCTTGCGGGCCTGCTGGACAGCGGCGGGATCAGCCGGACGCGGCCCTTTCGCGAGCCGCACCACACCGCGTCCATGGCAGCGATCGTGGGCGGCGGACGCGGCGCGAAACCGGGCGAGATCAGCCTGGCGCACAACGGCGTGCTTTTCATGGACGAGTTTCCCGAGTTTCCGCGCACGGTGCTGGAAACCCTGCGCCAGCCGATCGAGACAGGAAGCGTCGTCGTTGCGCGGGCCAACGCGCATGTTCGCTATCCCTGCCGGTTCATGCTGGTCGCGGCGGCAAACCCCTGCAAATGCGGCTTCCTGTCGGACCCGGCCCGGGCCTGTGCCCGTGTGCCGGTCTGTGGCGAGGAATATCTGGGGCGGATTTCAGGACCGTTGATGGACCGGTTCGATCTGCGGGTCGAGGTGCCGCCGGTCGCCTTCGCGGACCTTGATCTGCCGTCGGACGGGGATTCCTCCGTCGCGATCGCCGCGCGCGTGGCGGCGGCGCGTGACCGGCAGCGCGAGAGGTTTTCAGGCCATGCGGAGGTCACGGTAAATGCCGATGCGGAAGGTCGCCTGCTGTCCGAAATCGCGACGCCGGACACGGAAGGACGCGCGCTGCTGACGCAGGTGGCCGAGCGTTTCGGACTCTCGGCGCGGGGCTATCACCGCGTGCTGCGCGTCGCGCGAACGATTGCCGATCTGGCGGGCGAGGCGGATGTGCGCAGGCCACACGTGGCGGAAGCCGTCAGCTTTCGGCTGTCGCTCGCCAAAGAGGTCTAGCCCGCGCGTTTGGCCTCGATCACGTCCCAGATGCGGCCCGCCACGTCGGTACCGTCAAAGCGTTCAAGCTCCTGGATACCGGTCGGTGATGTCACGTTGATCTCTGTCAGCCAGTCACCGATCACGTCGATACCGACGAAGATCTGACCCTTTTCTCGCAAAAGCGGCCCGATCCGGGCGCAGATCTCGCGATCACGGTCCGTCAGCGCGACCTTCTCGGGCCGGCCACCGACGTGCATGTTCGACCGTGTCTCACCTTCCGCCGGGACGCGGTTGATGGCACCTACCGGTTCTCCGTCGACAAGGATGACGCGCTTGTCACCCTTGGACACGGCAGGCAGGAACTTTTGCATGATCAGCGGTTCGCGATTGATGCCGCTGAACATTTCGTGAAGCGAGGCCAGGTTGCTGTCGCCGCCATGCAGTTTGAACACGCCCGCCCCACCGTTGCCGTAAAGCGGCTTCAGGATGACATCACCGTGTTCGGCGCGGAACTCTTTCAACGTGTCCAGATCACGGGCGATCATCGTGGGTGGCGTCAGGTCCTGAAATTCGAGCACCAACAGCTTTTCGGGATAGTTGCGGACCCAGAACGGATCGTTCACGACCAGCGTGTCGGGATGCACCATGTCAAGCAGGTGGGTCGAGGTGATGTAGCTCATGTCGAACGGCGGGTCCTGCCGCAGCCAGACCACGTCCATATCCGCCAGATCGATCTCGTGCCTGTCGCCCAGATGGGCATGGTCGCCTTGCACACGCTGGACCTTGAGGCTGTTGCCCTTGGCCGTCACCCGGCCTTCGCGGTAACTCAGCATGTCGGGCGTGTAGACGAATAGCTTGTGGCCCCGCGTCTGGGCGGCCTCGGCCAGCCGGAACGTGCTGTCGGCGTTGATGTTGACGGCCCCTATGGGGTCCATCTGGAAAGCGACGTTCAGGGACATGGCGACCTCTTTGCTGCGTGGCACCTACATGGCCCAGCGCAGGGGGCGGTTCAATGGCAGCTAGGCCGCCATGAACGCATTCTCGATGATCGCGACCTGTCCGGTGCTGTTCACCAAGGCCACGTCAAAGCGCATTGGCGTCAGTTGACCGGTCGGCTCGCCACCCAGAAAGTCGCAGGCCGCATTGCACAGCCGGTCAATCTGCCGCCGCGAGACGCGATGCGCCGCCTGCGCAAAGCTGCGGCTTTTCTTGACCTCGACGAAGACAACGCAATCGGATTCACGCACGATCAGATCGACCTCACCGCCGCGACCGCGCCAGCGGCGGCGGACCACGTCATAGCCCCGTCCTGCATAGTCGCGGGCGACCGAGTCTTCGGCAGCCAGTCCCGCATGATATGATGTCGACCCGCTCATTCCGTATCTCCTTCATCCTTCAGGCGCAGCGCCATCTGGTAGACGTCCTTGCGCGGCAGACCGAATGCACCGGACACCATTGTCGCCGCGTCCTTCACCCTGTCGGTTCGCAAAGCCGCCAACAGCGCCGCCTCCACGTCGCCGGTTGCGACCTCTTGTGCGCCCGCGCGGCCCACGACCAGAACAACCTCGCCCTTGACCCGCTGGTCAGCGAACCGGTCCGTCAGGTCCCGCAGGGTGCCGGTGGCCACCTCTTCAAATTTCTTGGTCAGTTCGCGGCACAGCGCCGCCTGACGATCACTCCCCAATACCTCGCACAAGTCACCTAACGATTCGTGAACGCGTTTGGGTGATTCGTAGAACAACAAGGTAAACGGCACATCTCGCAGCTTTGCGATCTCGGTCCTCCGCTGGGTCTGGGCCGACGGAAGAAAGCCACAGAAGGCAAAACGATCTGACGGCAGGCCTGACAGGGACAGCGCCGTGACCACCGCCGAAGGGCCGGGCGCGGCGGTCAGCGGCAGCCCCGCCTCGCGGACCGCAAGCGCCAACTCGAAGCCCGGATCGGCGATCAGGGGTGTTCCAGCCTCGGACACGCAGGCGATCGAGGCCCCCCCTGCGATCCGCCCCACCAACCCTTTCACCACGCCGGGGCCGCTGTGATCGTGGAACGCGATCAGTGGCCGTCCGTCAAGCGCCACACCGTGAATATCCAGCAATTTCCGCGCTGTGCGGGTATCTTCGGCCGCAATGACATCGGCACTGGCGAGGATATCGAGGGCGCGCAGCGTGATGTCGCGCGCCGAGCCGATGGGTGTCGCCACGAGGTAAAGACCCGCCGAAAGAGGAACACGCCGCCAATTCATCCCTAGACCCTTTATGCTGCGGCACTATGATGCAGTTAACCCAAGCGGTCGCGTGCCGCGCGTTTCGCACAGCTACACCCGAAGGAATTTCCCATGTCTGCCACAACGCTTCGCCCGCGCAAAGCCGCCTCGCGGGTCTTTGCTTTTCTATCGCTCGTCTGGCTGTCGGCCTGTGCCACGGTCAGTGCGGTTTCCCCGACGGCGGACACGGGACAGCAAATCGACGTGTCCGCACCGGTGCAGGTGGCCCTGCTGGTGCCGGGCGGATCGGAAGAAGGCAGCGACCGGTTTCTGGCGTCCAACCTCGAAAATGCGGCGCGCATGGCGATTTCCGACTTGAACGGAGTCGAGCTGGACCTGCGGATCTACAACACCGGGTCGGATCCGGCGCAGGCGGCCTCGGTCGCTTCGCAGGCGGTGAACGAAGGCGCCAAGATCATTCTCGGCCCGCTCTTTGCCGAAGCCGCCAATGCGGCGGGCGTTGCTGTGGCCCCCGCAAACGTCAACGTGCTGGCGTTTTCGAACAATGCGGCGATCGCCGGGGGCAACGTCTTCATCCTTGGATCGACCTTTTCGAACACGGCGAACCGGCTGGTTGGCTACGGGGTGCGAGAGGGCGTGACGCGCTATGCGGTCGTACACGGCAATGACGTGCCGGGACAGGCCGGTCGCGACGCCATCGTATCCGCCGTCAGCCGCAACGGCGGACAGATCGCAGCGGTGGAAGGCTATCCGCTGTCGCAGGACGGCATTCTGCAATCCACCGGACGTATCGCATCCTCGGTCAATTCGGGGGGGGCCGACGCCGTCTTTCTGACCGCAGGGGTCAACGCCGATCTGCCGATCCTTGCCACAGCCCTGCCAGAAGCCGGAATCAACCCCGCAGACACGCAGTACTTCGGTCTGACCCGTTGGAACGCAGCCCCGCAGGCGCTGGCGTTGCCGGGACTTCAGGGCGGACTTTTCGCGCTGCCCGACAGGACGCTGACCGCCAATTTCGAGTCCCGCTACCAGGCCGCCTATGGAGATGCGCCGCATCCGCTGGCCGGGTTGGCCTATGACGGAATAGCCGCTATCGGTGCGCTGGTCGCCCAAGGCAACGCCAACGCGCTGACAAAAGGCGCGCTGACCCAGCCGCAGGGCTTTCAGGGCACCCAAGGCATCTTCCGCCTGCTGCCCAACGGCCTGAACGAGCGCGGACTGGCCGTGGCCACCGTGCGCAACAACAACGTGGTGATTCTTGAAGCAGCCCCTCGCAGTTTCGGTGGCGGAAGCTAAACCCGCTCCGCCGGACATTCCCGACCTTATCGACCTGCCGCCGGAAGAACTGATACTTCCGGCGGCAGAACTCTTTGACGGACCTGCAGTCCAGCACGCGCTGGAAGAGTCGTGCGACCATCTGACCGATGGCCGTGAGATCCGGCAGTGCTCCGTTGCCCTGCTGTCCGAGGTCTACCGCGAAGGCCGGGAACAGATCGCTCTGGTCTTCAAGGCCAATCCGAATGACGCCAAGGCAGCCACGGAAAGCTACAGCTGGCTGACCGACCAGATCGTGCGCACGGTTCTGGACATATCGACGAACCGGCTTCACCCGCTGCACCACCCGACAGGCGGCGAGCGGCTGAGCGTTTTGGCCGTCGGCGGTTACGGGCGGGGCGAGATGGCCCCGTATTCCGACGTGGACCTGCTGTTCCTGACGCCCTACAAGGTCACGCCCTGGGCCGAGAGCGTGATCGAATCGACGCTTTACATGCTGTGGGATCTCAAGCTGAAGGTCGGCCACGCCACGCGGACGGTCAAGGACACGCTGCGGCTGGCGCGCGAGGACTACACCATTCGCACCAGCCTTGTAGAGTATCGCTACCTGCACGGCGATACGGCCCTTGCGGCCGAGATGGGGCGTCTGCTTTGGACGCAGCTGTTCAAGGATACGGCGTCCGAGTTCATCGAGGCAAAGCTGGCCGAACGGTCCGAACGGCACCGCAAGCAGGGTGGCCAGCGCTACATGGTCGAGCCCAACGTGAAGGAAGGCAAAGGCGGGTTGCGCGATCTGCAGACGCTTTACTGGGTGGGCAAATACCTGCACGGCGTGCGCGAGGCGGAAACGCTTGTGGACCGCAAGGTTTTCACCGCCGACGAATTCCAGACCTTCCGCGAGGCGCATAATTTCCTCTGGGCCGTCAGGTGCCATCTGCATCTGCTCGCGGGTCGGGCGGCAGACCAGCTGAGTTTCGACATGCAGGTCGAAGTGGCCGAAGCGATGGGCTACGAAGATCGCGGCGGGCGGCGTGCCGTCGAGCACTTCATGCAGGACTATTTCCGACATGCGACCGTGGTGGGCGACCTGACCCGCATCTTCCTGACCGCTCTTGAAGACAACCACACCAAGCAAAAACCGGACCTCTTGCGCTTTCTCAAGCGCAAACGCGAAGCCAAGCCACCCTACGCGATCCAGCACAACCGGATCACGGTGGCCGATGTCGATACCTTTCTGGCAGAGCCGCTGAACCTTTTGCGCATCTTCGACGAGGCCCTGCGCACCGGCACCTTCCTGCACCCCGACGCCATGCGCCTGATCGCCAACAATCTGGATCTGATCGACGACGATCTGCGCAACAGCAAGGAAGCCAACCGGCTGTTCCTTGGTCTGCTCTTGAAGCACGGCAATCCAGAGCGTGCCTTGCGCCGGATGAACGAGCTGAACGTGCTGGGCGCCTTCATGCCCGAATTCGCTCCCGTCGTCGCGATGATGCAGTTCAACATGTATCACCACTACACGGTGGACGAGCATATCATCCAGTGCATCAGCAACCTCAGCGAGATCGAGCGCGGCAAGCTGGTCGAAGAGCTGCCCATCGCTTCGGGAATTCTCGAGCGCGGGGTGAACCGCAAGGTCATCTATGTCGCGCTTTTGCTGCACGATATCGGCAAGGGCCGGACCGAGGATCATTCGATCGTCGGCGCACGGATCGCCCGCAAGGTCTGCCCGCGGCTTGGGCTGTCGAAGAAGGAAACCGAGACGGTCGAATGGCTGATCCGTTATCACCTGCTGATGTCGGACACGGCACAAAAGCGCGACATCGCAGAGCCGCGCACGGTCAAGGGCTTTGCCAAGGCCGTGAAATCGGTCGAGCGGCTGGACCTGCTGACGGTGCTGACGGTCTGCGACATCCGTGGCGTCGGTCCGGGTGTGTGGAACAACTGGAAGGCCGTGCTGATCCGCAATCTTTACCGTGCCACCAAGGACGCGCTGGACACGGGCATCGAGGCCGTCAGCCGTGAACAGGCCGAGACGGGAGCCAAGCGCGAGTTGCGCGAGGCCCTGACGGGCTGGTCAGCAAAGAGGATCAAGCGCGAGACAGCGCGGCACTACGGCCCCTACTGGCAGGGGCTTCCGCTGGCGGCGCACGTCATCTTCGCCAACCTTCTCAACGACCTCTCCAATGACGAAATTCGCATCGACCTGATGCTGGACGAGGATCGCGATGCGACGCGGGCGGCATTCGCAATGGTCGACCACCCCGGTCTGTTCAGCCGGGTGACCGGTGCGCTGGCCCTTGTGGGCGCCAATATCGTGGATGCACGGACCTATACGTCCAAGGACGGCTACGCGACCGCCGTGTTCTGGATTCAGGACGCGGACGGCCACCCCTATGAAGAGGCCCGCCTGCCACGTCTCAGGCAGATGATTTCCAAGACCCTGAGGGGCGAGGTCGTGGCGCGGGACGCGCTCAAGGATCGCGACAAGATCAAGAAGCGCGAGCGGGCGTTTCGGGTGCCGACGCAGATCACCTTCGACAACGGCGGGTCGGATATCTACACGATCATCGAGGTCGACACCCGCGACCGGCCCGGGCTGCTTTACGACCTGACCCGAACGCTTGCCAGCGCCAACGTCTATATCGCAAGTGCCGTCATCGCGACCTATGGCGAACAGGTCGTCGATACCTTCTACGTCAAGGACATGGTCGGCCTGAAATACCACGACGACCGCAAGCGGGCCACGCTGGAACGCAAGCTGCGCGCGGCCATCGCCGAGGGGGCACAGCGTGCGCGGTCCTGACGGGCGGGGATGCACCGTCTGGTCCCTTGCGCTTTCCGCGCGCATCTGAGCAATAGCGCGCATGAAACCGATCCGCCTCATGTCCGGCTTTTTCACCGTGGGTATCTGGACCCTGCTGAGCCGCGTGATGGGTTTTGTCCGCGACATCCTGATCGCGGGCTATCTGGGCACCGGCGTCGTGGCACAGGCGTTTCTGATCGCCTTTTCGCTGCCGAACCTGTTCCGCCGGTTCTTTGCCGAAGGCGCGTTCAACATGGCCTTTATCCCGATGTTCTCCAAGAAGCTGGAGGGCAAGGAGGATGCGGCAAAGTTCGCGCAGGACGCGTTTACCTTCATGGCGGTGCTGCTGAGTGTCTTCACGGTGATCGGCATCGTCTTCATGCCGCTTCTGGTGACGGCGATGGCCAGCGGCTTTCGCGGCGACGAGCGTTTCGATCTGGCGGTGACCTACGGACGGATCGCCTTTCCCTACATCCTGTTCATCTCGCTTGCGGCGCTGCTTTCGGGCGTGCTGAACGCGACGGGGCGCTTCATGGCGGCAGCCGCCGCACCCGTCGCGCTGAACGTCATCTTCGTTGTGGCGATGATCATCGCATCGGTCGGCTGCGACTGCACGCCGTTCGAGACGCAGATGATGACCGGCAACGCACTCGCATGGGCCGTGCCGGTTGCCGGTGTGGCACAGCTGGCACTGGTTTGGGTTGCAGCGTCGCGGGCCGGCTATCCGCTGCGGCTTCACCGGCCAAAACTGACCCCCGAACTGAAGCGTCTTGCCGTGATCGCGGCCCCTGCGGCCTTGGCCGGTGGCGTGGTGCAGGTCAACCTGTTGGTGGGCCGTCAGGTCGCGTCGTTCTTTGACGGTGCAGTGGCATGGCTGTCCTACGCTGACCGGCTGTATCAACTGCCGCTGGGCGTGGTCGGCATCGCCATCGGCGTCGTGCTGCTGCCCGACCTGTCCCGTCGCTTGCGGGCCGAGGATACGGCAGGTGGGCGCGATGCCTTCAACCGTGCATCGGAACTGAGCCTTGCGCTGACCATTCCCGCCGCCGTTGCGCTTGTCGCGATCCCGGTTCCGCTGGTCAGCGTGTTGTTCCAGCGCGGCGCATTCACACCTGACGATACGGCGGCAACGGCGCTGGCGGTCGCGGTCTACGGCCTTGGACTGCCCGCCTTTGTGATGCAGAAGACCCTGCAACCACTGTTCTTCGCCCGCGAAGACACCAAACGCCCGTTCTATTATGCCTTGGCCGCACTGGCGCTGAATGCCGCTCTGGCGATCGGTCTGTCGCCGGTGATCGGCTTCATTGCCGCAGCCCTCGGCACCACTTTGACCGGTTGGGCGATGATGTTCATGCTTTGGCGCGGGGCACGGAACATGGGGGCCGCAGCCACCTTGGACGACCGCTTCCGCCTCAGGCTGTGGCGGATCATCGGGGCGTCGCTAGGCATGGGCGCGGTGCTGTGGGTCGTGCAGGGGATGCTCGGGCCGCTCTTTGACGAAGCGGGGTTACGGTATCTCGCGCTGCTGATCCTCGTGGCACTGGGGATTATCAGCTACTTCACCATCGGCCAGATCGTCGGCGCGTTCAAGCTGCAGGAGTTCCGCCGCGCCCTGCGCCGCTAGCGGGTCCGCAGCTTGACCAGCATGGCCGTCCAACCGCCGGGGGCCAGCAGGATGGACGCTGCAAAGCCGATCACGAAGGCGGGAATTTCAGCGACCCAGTTCGGCGTGCCACCCGGAAAGAGAATTCCGAAGATCAGCTGCAGGACCATCAGGATGCCGATCAGGCGAAATGCCTTGAGCTGGCTGTCACCCACAGCACCCAACTGCGCCCAGATCAGGTAGGTGTAGGCCCCGATCAGACCGTAGGCCAGGGGATAGGCCCCGATCAGCGGCACCGGCCCTTCCAGCGCCAAGCCAAACACGATGGCACCGCCCAGGGTCGAAACCAGAAGCAGGATCACGAGGTTGGCAGCACTGAACACGTCGCCCACGAATTTCCCCAAGGCGAGCAGGATCACCACGGCAAACAGCATGTGGGTGAAGCTTTGGTGGATGAAGAGATAGGTCACGAAGCGCTGGATCAGCGGCAGACCGAAATCGCCGCGCAGGGCCACATATTCCCAGACCACGGGTGAAAAGGCGTAGTCCTGCACCGCTGTCAACCGCCAGCCGATGGCATAGGGCCCACCGACGATCCCCCGCGAACCTAGCTGAAAGGCGCATTCGACGATTACGATCGCCACAGCGAGGCCAAGAATGACCGGAGGGATCGGATTGACGGCGCGGTCATTCATGATGGGGCTTTCAGCTTGCGTTGACGGAACGTGACGCTAGGGGTAAGCGCTTGACGCCTGAAACGTCCAGCCCTCAAAGGTGCCACAATGACCGATTTTACGCCGCGTGTTTTCTCCGGGATCAAACCGTCGGGTGGTTTGACGCTGGGCAACTACCTTGGGGCGATCAAGCGCTGGGTCGATATGCAGGGCCAGATGGAAAGCATCTATTGCGTCGTCGACCTGCACGCGGTCACCGTCTGGCAGGACCCGGCCACCCTGAAGACCGGCACGCGCGAGATCGCGGCGGGGATGCTTGCGTCCGGCATCGACCCCGCAACGTCGGTGCTGTTCAATCAGAGCCAGGTGCACCAGCACGCCGAACTGTCCTGGGTCTTCAACTGCATCGCGCGGGTCGGCTGGATGGACCGGATGACCCAGTTCAAGGACAAGGCGGGATCGAACGCGCAGAAGGTGTCGCTGGGACTTTATGCCTATCCGTCGCTGATGGCCGCAGACATCCTGCTGTATCACGCGACCCACGTGCCGGTGGGCGAGGATCAGAAGCAGCACGTCGAGCTGACGCGCGATATCGCGGCCAAGTTCAACCACGACTACAAGACCGACTTTTTCCCGATGACCAAGCCGGTGATCGACGGCCCCGCCACCCGCGTGATGAACCTGCGCGACGGGTCCAAGAAGATGAGTAAGTCGGGGATCAGCGACATGGAGCGGATCAACATGCTCGATGATGCGGACACGATCGCGAAGAAGTTCAAGAAGGCCAAGACCGATCCCGCGCCGCTGCCCGAGACGCTGGAGGGTCTGAAAGACCGGGCCGAAGCGCGCAACCTCGTCGATATCTACGCCGCCCTGTCCGACCGGACATCAGAGGCCGTGATCGCCGAATACACGGGCGCAGGCTGGGGCCGGTTCAAGCCAGCGCTTGCCGATCTGGCCGTGGACAAACTTGCCCCGATCAGCGCCGAGATGCGCCGCCTGCTGGACGACCCGGCGGAAATCGACAGGTTGCTGGGCGAAGGTGCGGAAAAGGCCCGCGCCATCGCGGCCCCGATCCTTGATCGGACCTATGACATCGTGGGCTTCCTGCGCTCTTAGGCACCAAGTCCCTGCGCGGCTGAGGGTATCGCCCCCACCGTGCAGGGATTATCTGACAGGGCAGTTCCCAACAGGAGAGCACCATGTCCCCGCACCCGACCGTCGGTCACATCCATCTGCGCGTTGAAGAGCTTGATCGCTCCATCGCCTTTTACGAAATGCTCGGTTTCGCGTTGACCCAGCGCTACGGGACGCAGGCCGCGTTTCTGGGTGCGGGCGGGTACCACCACCATATCGGGCTGAACACCTGGGACAGCGCGGGTGGCAAAGCCCCGCCACCCGGACACACCGGACTTTATCACACGGCGTTTCTTTGCCCTGACCGCCCCGCCCTTGCCGCCGTATTGCAGCGTGTGCTGGACGGGGGCGTGACGCTGACAGGCGCTGCGGATCACGGCGTGTCAGAGGCGGTCTATTTCAGCGATCCCGACGGCAACGGCGTCGAAATCTACCGGGACCGCCCACAGGAAGACTGGCCCCGCGACGCGCAAGGTCAGCTGGAAATGCTGAACCGCCCGCTGGACCTTCCTGCACTTTTGGCCGAGATCCCCACCGACGCGTCATAAAGGCGCGTCATAAAACTGAGTCAGAATCGCGTCACATTGGCGGAACAGTCCCTTCCCGGCTGTCCCATGATCGGGTTAACCCGCCCGAATCAGAAAGCACCCGATCCACCCCGATCGGGTGCTTTCCATTTTCACCGCCCTGCCCTAGCGTGCCGCAAAACAAGGAGAACGCGATGGCGACCGGCACTCATATCCGCACTTATTTCGATGGCCGGTGGCATGACGGCGACGTGATGATCATGCGTGCGGCGGACCACGGGTCGTGGCTGGGCACGACGGTCTTCGACGGTGCGCGCTACGTCAACGGCACGGCCCCCGACCTAGAGGCCCATTGCGCGAGGGTGAACCACTCTGCAAAGGCGCTGCTGATCACGCCGACCGTCGCGACCATCGACATGGTGGCGCTGGTCCGCGAGGGGCTGAAGGCCTACGCACCCGACGAGGCGGTCTACATCCGCCCGATGTATTGGGCGCTGGACGGCGGCGATCTGGGTGTGAATCCCAAAGAGGGTGCGACCGGCTTTGCGATCTGCCTCGAAGCGATCCCGATGGCCCCCGAGGGCGCCAGCACGACCCTGACGACGACGCGGTTTCGCCGCCCCGTCATGGAAGACAACGTAGTGAACGCCAAGGCAGGCTGTCTTTACCCCAACAACGCACGCATGCTGCTGGAGGCGCGGGCCAAGGGGTTCGGCAACGCGCTGGTCGCAGACGCGATGGGCAATGTGGCGGAAACCGCGACGGCGAACGTCTTCATGGTCAAGGACGGTGAAGTCTTTACTCCGATCCCCAACGGGACCTTTCTGGCCGGCATCACCCGCGCCCGCCACATGGCCAATCTGGCCGCCGATGGCACGACGGTGCACGAAAAGGTGCTGACCTTTCAGGATTTTCACGCCGCCGACGAAGTCTTCCTGTCCGGCAACATGATGAAGGTGACGCCATTCACGGCCTTCGATGACACGTCCTACCAGGTCGGGCCGGTCACGCGCCGTGTGCGCGATCTGTATTGGGACTGGGCCGCCAGCGCCTAGGTGCTTTGACGTTCGGCCCAGCCCGCGAAGGTCTTTTCAAGGAAAACGACGCCGTAATAAAGCACGATCCCCAGCACGGCGAGGGCGATCAGCACGGCGAACATCAACGGGTAGTTCGAATTGGTCTGGCCCGACAGGAACAGCGCGCCCAATCCCTTGCCGTGGGGCGAGACGATCTCGACCAGATTGGTGCCGATGAAGGCCAGCGTGACGGACACTTTCAAAGCACCGAAGAATTCCGGCAGCGTTTTGGGCAAGGCGATCTTGCGGAAGATCGTGAAACGCGATGCGCCCAGCGACCGCAGGATGTCGCGGTATTCAGGCTCGAGCGTGGACAGGCCGATGCCGACGGACACGGCGATCGGGAAGAACGAGATCAGAAAGGCCATCAGCACGGTGTTGAAATCGTGCTGGCCGATGAAAAGCAGCGCCAGAACCGGCACCAAGGTCGCCTTGGGGATCGCGTTGAAGCCCACCAGCAGCGGATAGAGGGCATCGCGCGCAGTGCGCGAGAACCCCATGACCATGCCCAACAGCAAGCCGAACAGCACGGCAAGGCCCAGTCCGGCCACCGTCCGCCAGAGCGTTTGCCATCCGCCCACCAGAAACAGCTCCCAGAAGCGGATGTAGGCGTCAGGCAGATCCGAGGGGGCTGCCATCACGTAATCGGGCCAGCCGTTGGCCCAGACGATCAGTTCCCACAGCAGCACGAACACGATCAGGGCAGAGACAGGAACGGCAATTTTGCGGAACGTTTCCATCAATGAACCTCTACGTCGCGGCCTTGGGCGATCTTGATCTGGTTGCGCAGGTCGTGAAGCATGTCAGCCGCCTTTTGCGTGTAAAGCACGTCGATCGTGTGGTCGTGCGGCAGGTCCACGTTCAGGATGTATTGTGTCCGCGCAGGCCGCCCCGACAGGACGACGACCTGATCGCCCAGAAATACGCTTTCGCGCAGGTCGTGGGTAATGAGCACGCAGGTAAAATTCTCGACGGCGCGCAGGTCGCGCATCGTCTGCCATAGATCCTCGCGCGTGAAATTATCCAGCGCACCAAAGGGCTCGTCCATGATCAGGACAGAGGGGCGATGCACGATCGCCCTGCAAAGCGAGGCCCGCTGGCGCATGCCGCCAGACAGTTCCGAGGGACGCTTGTCTTCGAACCCGCTCAGCCCGACCATCGCCAGCAGTTCCTCGGCTCGGGCGACGCGCTTGGCCCGCGACATCGACGGGTCCACGATTTCAAGCGGCAGGATGACGTTGTCGAGAATCGAGCGCCATTCCAGAAGCACCGGGTTCTGAAACGCCATGCCGACGGTCTTGCGCGGGGTCGTTACGCGTTCGCCCTCAAGCCAGACTTCACCCGCGTCGGGCTTCATCAGACCGGCGACAAGCCGCGTCAGGGTGGACTTGCCGCACCCAGAGGGGCCGACGACGGCGCAGAACTCGCCTTCGGGCACTGTCAGGTCCAGCCCGTCCAGCACCGGCAGCGGCCCGGCATCGGTGCGATAGGCGTGCCGGACACCCTTGATTGCGATCAGATCGGACATGAAATGCGCCTTGGTCTGCGGTCGGGCGGCAACCTGCCACCCGACACATGGTCTTATTGCAGGGTCAGCACATCGCCCGTGGGCAGGTAGCTGTCGTCAAAATAGGCCGCCGCGTTGGGCTCGTTCTGGAACTCGTAGACCGATTTCGTTTGCTCGATCGCTGCCGCAAGGCGGTCGGTGTCGATGTTGCCAAAGCCATTTTCCTGCACCCAGTCAGTCATGACGTTAGCCTCGATCGACATTTCCAGCCGGCGCTTTTCCAGATCGGCGTCGGCTGCCGGGTTGCGCTCCAGCAGCGAGGCAATCGCCGCGTCGGGATCGTCGATCGCAGCGGACCAGCCCATGGCAATCGCGGTCAGGAAGCCTGTCACCGACTCGGGGTTCGCTTCGGCGAAATCGGTATTCACGATGACCGCGTTGCCATAGAGATCGACACCGTAGTCAGCCATCAGCAGCACGGTCAGGTCGTCTTCGGGCACGCCCAGACGGATCAGATTGAGGGTCGCGGAGAACGAAAAGCCTGTGACCGCGTCGACTTCCTCGCCCGCCAGCATCGGTTCGCGTGTCGGGAAACCGACAGGCTCGACCGTGATCGCGTCCATGTCGAGGTCATTCTCGGCAGCGAAGATCGGGAACTGTGCCCATGCACCGTCGGGCGGCGGGGCGCCAAGGATACGGCCCTCAAGGTCGGCGGGGGTTTCGATGCCAAGGCTCTTGCGACCCACCACCGCGAAGGGCGGTTTGTCGTAGACCATCATCACCGGCACGACGGGCGCGTCGGGGTTCTGGTCGAGAAAGCGCATGACCGAGTTGATATCGGCAAAGCCCACCGGAAAGGCGCCCGTGGCGACCTTTGGAATGGCGTCCAGCGACCCGTTGCCTTCGGCGATCGTCACTTCGAGCCCCAGATCCGAGAAATAGCCGTTGTCGATGGCAAGCGTGTAGGGCGCGGCCGGTCCTTCGAACTTCCAGTCGAGAGCGAAAGGCATCTCTGTCTGGGCCGAAGCCGTGGTTGCGGCAAGGCACAGCGTCGCTGCGCCGAATATGTGTCGATACATTGTAAAATCCCCTAGTGTTGCCTGGTCATCCTGCCTCTGGACACTGTCAGGCGACAGGTCCGAGGCCAACGGTATGCCCATTTAACCCGAATTATGCATGAGGTGTTGGTGAGGGTGGCGTAACGTTCTGAAAAGCTGTAATTTTATGGTGTCGAAGCCAAAAAAGCAGATTTTCAGGAGCCCCGCCTCACCATGGATATGTCTAC
>Ga0307978_1000497_pt1 | contig 32780 bp, 38 predicted proteins | sample OrgLakmetage1056_FD_203151 | JGI IMG/M metagenome (GOLD analysis project Ga0307978, IMG submission 203151) | Saline water microbial communities from Organic Lake, Antarctica - #1056 | ecosystem: Environmental > Aquatic > Non-marine Saline and Alkaline > Saline | place: Antarctica: Organic Lake...
CTGTTTGTTGTGAACGGTGGAGGCTACGATGATTTCGCACTGACTCTTGCCAGTGCCACAGAGACTGTGATGTTCAACGTCTATGACGTATTGGAGGCAACAGAGCTCGAGGGTGGCGACGAGCACGCCGGTGAAAGTGCAGACGAGCACGCTGGTGAAAGTGCAGACGAGCACGCTGGTGAGGGTGCGGACGAGCACGCTGGTGAGAGTGCGGACGAGCACGGCGATGAGCACGGCGATGAGCACGACGGATCTGACCATGTTTGGTACAGCCTCCACTCAGTTGAGCAAACAGCGATCTCGCTAGCTCTGAAGCTCGGTGAGTTACAGCCTGAGAATGCTCAGTACTTCGCGGACAACGCGGATGCTTTTGTTAGTGAGATTGCAGTCCTAGAGCAAAAGCTTGAAACCCTCAGCGGCATGGATGGACACTACTTCGAGGCTCACCCGTTGGCAGCGATGCTGTTTGCTGATCTAGGCTTCGAAAACCTAACCCCGGAAGGGTATGCCGAGGCAGAGGAAGCCGGTCTTGAGCCGTCCGCCAGAATTTTAGCCGACTCCCAAGCGCTTATTTCTTCAGGGCAACTTCAGTTCCTAGCAGTGAATGCACAGGGAACCTCGCCGGTTCTTGAGTCCCTCAAGAAGCTGGCCGAAGAGTCAGGCGTACCGGTTCTAGAGTTTGATGAATTACTGCCAGAAGGCTCTAACTATCAGGAGTGGATGGAGTCGAAATTGGATTCCATCGCCGCTATCGGGTAGTTAAAACATCTTCAGCCGGTCCTCGATGAAAGTCGTTGGCCGGCTGATTTTGTTTAGATAATCATTTTCAATAAGGAGTAGTGTCTAAAGGATGAAACGTTGGATATTGGGAAGCGCGATTGCGGCTTTTGTCGCACTAATCGCTGGCCTTACCCTCGGTCCAGTCATTTTCAGAGACGCCCCAGCTACGCCCGGCCCAAGCCCTGATCAGAGCCCAACCCTGACTAGAGACGGCATGACCGGGACTATCAAAGTTGTGGCATCCACCAACGTGTGGGCAAGCGTTATTGAGATCATAGGTGGCGATTGGGTGGAGGTAACGGCCATCATCGACAACGCTGTCCAAGACCCTCACTCCTACGAGGCAACGGCTAGAGACCAGCTTGCGATTCAGGATGCGGAATTAGTAATTGCCAATGGCGGCGGCTACGACGAGTTCATGGACCAGCTAGTTTCTGCGACCGATAGCGATCGAATCTTCTTGAAACTTGCGGAGGGTGAGCACTCTCAGACCGAAGACGACCGCGCTACCAGCGATTCAGAGGCTGCTGCGCTCGAAACCCTTGAAAACGAGCACATTTGGTATGACCTGCGCGCTGTAGCAGAGGCCGCCGATCTGATTGCTGCGGCAATCAACGAACTTAGGCCCGAAGCCTTTGATGATGTGAATCAGAACTACGACTTCCTAGCTTCCGAGCTGGACAACCTTCAGCTTCGGATCGATTCGCTTAGGGATCAGGCTTTAGGGCTAGGCGTAATTGCTGTTGAGGGTGTTGGAAACCTAATGCTCACCGACGCTGGTTTCGAAAACCTCACCCCACAGAGCCTTGCCGATGCAATTGAGGAACAGCGCGACGTTCCGCTAACTGCGATTGACGAAGCTCTGCTGTTGATAAAGAACAAGTTGGTAGTGCTCCTGGTCATCAATACCCAGGTCGACGATGTGGTCTCTGCAGAGTTAGTAAAAATGGCCGAATCGGCCGGGACCCCCGTGGTTGCGCTCAGTGAATTGATTCCGAGCGATGACATGGATTATTTGGACTGGATGGCATCGGTCATCGATCAACTTCAGCAGGCGATCTACTAAATGGAAGCTGTTCTAAGCGTTCAACATGCAACTCTCCAGTTCGATGATCGAGTTATCTGGCAGGGTCTAGATTGCGACGTCCAGCCCGGAGAATTCATTGCGCTAATTGGGGCAAACGGCTCCGGTAAATCGATGCTGTTAAAATCAGTCCTTGGCCAACAACAACTCACGTCAGGGTCGATTCAGTTTCTTGGGAAAATCTCTACCGCCGGCAGCACCGAGGTTGGTTATATCCCCCAACATCGATCCATGGACTCCCAATTGCCCCTTCGGGTCTTTGACTCCGTTCGCCTAGGCCTGGACGGGCATCGCTTTGGCTTGCCACTGCCAGGCAAAAAAACTAAGCAACTTGTTCTAGGCGCCCTCGAGCAGGTTGACGCTTTAGACCTGGTGGATAAGCCAATCGGTGAGCTCTCCGGTGGCGAGATGCAACGAGTTCGAGTGGCGCAGGCTATCATTTCCAAACCCAAGCTCATCCTGGCCGACGAGCCACTAAGTGCGCTTGATCTAAACCACCAGCAAACAGTTAGCGGTCTGATTGCTGACCAGGCTAAAAAGCAGGGCGCCGCTGTGCTGTTTGTGACCCACGATCTAAACCCAATTGCAGATTACGTAGACCGGGTTCTTTACCTAGCTCAAGGCCGATACGAAATCGGAACTACCGATGAGGTAATGCAGTCCGAGGTGCTCTCCAATCTCTACGGAACCGAGATAGACGTAGTGAGAAACCAAGGACGAATTGTGGTGCTTGGGGCCCACGATCACAACCACCACGATGGTGAAGAGTGGTTGTGATGGAGTTTTCTGACGTTTTTGATTTTTCTGACTATGACCGACTAATCCCGCTGGTTACTAATTCGTTATGGGCTGGGCTTTTGTTGGCTTTTGTTGGCGGGCTAGTTGGTGTTTTTGTGATGAACAGGGAACTGTCGTTTGCGGTTCACGGAATTTCTGAACTTTCATTCGCGGGAGCGGCAATTTTCTTGCTGTTCGGTTTCGACGTGGTATTCGGTTCGGTTGTCGGCTCAATGATCGCCGCGCTCATTATTGCCTTGCTGGGTGATAGGTCAAAGGATCGAAATTCAATAGTCGCGGTGCTGATGCCGTTCGGGCTTGGTATAGGAATCCTTGCGCTCGCGCTTTATCCGGGAAGAGCTGCGAACAAGTTCGGCCTGCTAACCGGGCAGATAGTCGCCGTAGATGATCCAAAGCTGGCGTCGCTAGTGGTTATAAGTGCCGTTGTCTTGACGCTCTTGATGATCATGTGGCGGCCGCTGTTGTTTGCCACCTTGGACGTTGAGGTGGCCGCCGCTAGAGGCGTGAACACTAAGGCGCTTGGAATCGTGTTTGTTTTGGTTCTGGGCTTGGCTGTTGCAGCTGCGGTTCAGGTGGTCGGCGCGCTACTGGTTTTAGCACTCCTTGTAACACCAGCCGCCGCAGCACTTCGATTGAGTAAAAGTCAGCTTTGGGTTCCGGTGTTGAGTGTCTCGTTCGCACTAGTTGCGATGCTGGGTGGGATTTTGCTTGCTCTGGGTGGCGGACTGCCGATTAGCCCCTATGTAACGACCATTTCGTTCCTGATCTACCTGATCGCACGTTTGATAGCCTTTATTAAAACCAAAACGGTTAAAGAAAAAGTGGCGGCGTAGATTATGACTCAGCGCAGGGCGACCTGGCAAAAGACGGCGGTCTTTGAAGCTTTAGACCAAGACCGGGTCTTTGTTTCTGCCCAAGAGCTGCATCAAAAGCTTTCCTTAGCGGGTCAAAAACTAGGGCTAACAACTGTTTATCGGGCCCTGACTGATTTGGTTGAAGCCGGCCAAGCCGATGTTTTAGCCGGCGAAGATAACGAAATGCGTTATCGAGTCTGCAGTAACAAGCATCACCATCACCTGATTTGCCGAAAATGTGGCACCGCAGTTGAATTTGATCTAGATGGTTTTGAGGCGGAGGTAAGTGCCTTGGCGACTAAGCACGGTTACAAAGAAGTTGCTCACAGCATCGAACTTTTCGGTATTTGTGAGAAATGTGGCATGTCGGCTTGATTTTCTTGATGCAGGACTTGCTTTTGAGTGCCCGAGCCTCCTAAACTTGCATGGTTGCACGGGCTCCGGCTCGCTCAAACCCAAATCATTAGCTTCGGGTAAACACGCCCTTAGGAGGAAAAATGGCAGCGTACTGCCAGGTGACGCAAACGGGACCGCAGTTCGGTCACAAAGTGTCTCACGCTCAGAACAAGACCAAGCGTCGTTTCGACCCGAACATTCAGAAGAAGACCTACTTCGTTCCTTCTTTGGGACGCAAGGTCACTTTGACCTTGTCTGTTAAAGGAATCAAGACAATTGACGTTCGCGGCATCGACTCGGTAATCACCGAGCTTGTGTCTCGCGGCGAGAAGATCTAGGAAGCATCAGATGGCCAAGGATAAGGACGTTCGTCCAATCATCAAGCTGAAGTCCACTGCGGGCACCGGCTTTACTTATGTAACCAAGAAAAACCGTCGTAACAACCCGGATCGCATAACCCTGAAGAAGTACGACCCAGTAGTGCGCAAGCACGTCGAATTCCGCGAGGAGCGCTAAACACATGGCAAAGAAGAGCAAGATAGCTCGTAACGAGCAGCGCAAGGTTATTGTAGAGCGCTACGCAGTAAAGCGTCTGGAACTAAAGAAGGCTTTGGTTGACCCAGGCTCGACAGTTGCTCAGAAAGAAGCAGCAAGAGTTGGACTGCAGAAGCTTCCTCGTAACGCAAGCCCAGTGCGCGTTCGCAGCCGCGACCTAATTGATGGTCGTCCACGTGGAGTACTGTCCAAGTTTGGTATTAGCCGTGTGCGTTTTCGCGACATGGCTCACAAGGGTGAACTTCCGGGTATCACCAAGTCAAGCTGGTAAATACTTTTTTATAACTAATTCCGTCCATCGAGGTAAATTGCCTCGATTGGCGGGATTTTTTTTGTTTTGAGGGCGCTAACTAAATCGCAGCGGCAGAGATGAGTACCGACGAATGGAAGCTTTCTTCCGGAGCGAGAACCTTGGGTCCTTCGGAGCTGTTGAAAATATTCGGGAAATCCGTTGAGGGCTCAATCACCACTGATTCCCGCTCTTGGCCCTGGCCGGCTGGGAAGTGCAATTGAACCCAGTTGGCCGTATCCTGCCAAGTCATCTCAATCCGATGGGTTTTATCGGCTAGCGAGGCGGAGAACCGACCATCTTCCGACTTCAATTCGGTAAACGCATTATCAAGAGTGCTAGACCGAGGGCTTTTGGAGACCCGGAAATCAAATTCAGTCCCGGTTACATTACTGACCTCAATGGGTAAGAGCCGATCCGGATCAACAAGTAGCACCTGATTTGCACTCGATTCCAGCTTCCAATCGGCCGCGGAAGACATAGGAAGCTTCAGGTAGGGGTGAAATGCATACCCGAAGGGCGCTCTGGTGTTACTGAGGTTCATTGCACTGAATTGCATTTCCAGCCCTGAGTCGAAAAGCCTATATCTAACTGTCAGTTGAATGCTCCACGGATAGCCTGGCTGATCACCGGTGACTGTCTCTAGGCTCACTGAGGAATCGTCGCCTGCCACGACGTCCCAAGCTTTTACACCAGAGAAACCATGGAGCGCGTTGTTTCTTTCGGCCTCGGTGATGTCTAATTGGTAGTTTTTCCCGTCGAAGCTGTAACGGCCCCCAGCGATTCGGTTCGCCCACGGGGCGATGACAGACCCTTGAAAACGCTCAGGATCACCGACCAAGGGTGCAGGAGGACACAGATCTAATCCTCGCCGATTCAGTTGCCGCAGACTGGCGCCAACGCTGGAGATGGTCGCCTCCCAGCCCTCACTAATGAGGCAAATTTGCCTAGTCATTTATTTCCAAGGTGCACCATCCTAGATGAGACCGGGAAAGCATTGTCAGGTCTTTATTATCACTCGGCAAACGTCTTTTGATTGGTTTTTCTCCCGTGATTAAAGTTTCGCACGCACAGGGCTTCGATCTGTCTTTTGGCCAATAAATCAAATGGGTGGGCAGCCTCGGTGCACTTACTGCCTCCAAGCTGCTGGTCAAAATTTCGAGAAATTACTCCCGCAAAATAATTGGGACCGATTTGACCCACGTCAAAATCGTGATAAAAAGCTTCCAGATGGCCGACACCCCCTAAAAACGGGGGAAAACTAAGCGTGCAACACGCCGAAGCAAGAGCATTGACACCGGCTTGGGGGCTATAAGTTGATTGAGACATAACTGTCCACAAATTGTCCAGGAGGACCATATGAACAAGAGCGAGTTAGTTGCCGCAGTTGCACAGCACACCGGAGAATCTCAGGCAGCAGTAGGCCGAGTAATCGACGCAATGTTTGACACCATCGGCGCATCAATTGCCAAAGGCGACAAGGTCACCATTCCCGGTTACCTAAGTGTTGACAAAGGACACCGCGCAGCACGTGCGGGCCGTAACCCACAGACCGGCGCAACCATTCAGATTGCAGCGGCTAACACCGTAAAGGTTTCAGCTGGCAGCAAGCTAAAGGCTGCAGTCAAGTAACTCAAGTATTTACACAAGAAGCGGCGTCTTTGATTAGACGCCGCTTTTTCATTTCTCTGGAATAAGCTTTAGGACATGAATAGCAAATCTCGCTCCTACACGCTGGTTCTGATGCAGTTTTTGCTCATCGCACTACTACTACTGTCTCCCAGGCAAAGAGCGCCCTACGGCGACGCCAGTGAAATTGTCGCGTTTATTGGCGTCATCCTGATCTCCTTGGGCTCAGGAGTCCTGCTTTTCAGTTTTGTCGCGCTCGGTAATTCTCTTACCGCCCTTGCTATCCCAAAGGACAACGGGACTTTGGTTACTCACGGTATTTACTCACGGGTGAGGCACCCGATTTATTTTGGCCTGCTAGTGATGTGCCTTGGAGTCATGCTGGATGCTGGATACTGGCCGCAAATCATTGTCGTGATGCTGCTCTATGCGTTGTTGAGCAACAAGGCGGATTTCGAAGAATCTATGTTGCGAGACCGATACCCGCAATATCAAAAGTACTCCGAGAGGACCCCGCGGTTTTTCCCGAGGCTCGGTAGGTGAAGCTAAAAAGTTCTAATTTTGCTCTGCAAGCAACGGCGGTTGTGCTTGCTGCGGGTCTTCTAAGCGTTGTTGCCGGCCTAGTTATTGCAGGCGGAGCCGAACCTCTGCAATTTTCTGACCCGGGACCGGTAGTTCGCTGGGGGGCTCCATTTGCCAAGCTGGTTATGAACTTCGCTATGGCCACCACCGTTGGATCTTTAGTGCTTTCTGCCTTTGCCGGCAACCAAGAAGAGAGAGCGAAGCTATCTCGAGTTGCGAGCGTTGCCGCAGCCTTATGGGCAGGATCTGCGGCAGTGAACTTTGTTATGACCTACTTGAGCGTTTCCGGGTCCGCTCTCTCTTATGGTTCAACTTTTACTGACGGTTTGTGGTTGTTTGCCACCCAGATTGAACTGGGAATGCTGTTGGTTTGGAATTTGGGGTTTGCTTTCTTGCTCAGCCTTTCCACGCTTGCCTTCACTGGTCGTCGCATGAACGCGGTGAATGCGGCAATCGCAATCGCGGGGCTCTACCCACTGGCAGAAACGGGGCACGCATCTTCGGATGCTGGCCACGCGCTGGCGGTGAACTCACTCTTGATGCACTTAGTTGGTATCAGCATTTGGGTTGGTGGTCTTATCGCCCTCTATGCGGTGTTCCGCGGCGATAATGAGCGAGCCGGAGTACTGGTTTCCAGATACAGCACGTTGGCATTTGTGGCTTTTATCATGGTTGCGGTTTCTGGAGTGACCTCGGGGGTAATAAGGCTCTATGAGCCGGCGGATATATTTTCTAGCTATGGAATATTGCTGATGCTAAAGGCCGGACTCTTGGTCATCTTGGGCTTGCTTGGAGCCCGACATCGGCTTGGTTTGGTGAAGAAACTTGGAGAGCGCTCAGTTAGTTTCTGGCGGCTGGCCATTTTTGAGATTGCGGTGATGGGTTTGGCCATTGGCATGGGCACTGCGCTCGCCAGAACTCAGCCGCCACTCGATGCTGCCGAATTCGCGCCCCTAACCCCGGCTGAAATTCTGACCGGCGACAAACTGCCGCCGGAACTCACCGACCTTGCCTGGGTGACGGTATGGGACATAGATGTTTTGTGGATGAGCGTTTGCCTTGGAGCAATTGCACTTTATCTTTACGGCGTGAGCGTGCTTCAGAAGCGCGGGGATAAGTGGCCGTTGATTAGAACGGTTTCGTTTGTTTCTGGAATGCTGGTGCTGCTCTATGTGACCAATGGCGCGATGAATGCCTATCAGGAATACCTATTTAGCGTTCACATGGTTGGCCACATGACGCTGTCGATGATGGTTCCGGTGCTGCTGGTCCCCGGGGCTCCGGTGACCCTCTTGTCTAGAGCGCAAACGGCTCGCAAGGACGGCTCTTGGGGGTTGCGGGAATGGGTGCTTTGGGCTGTCCACACACCGTTTGCCTGGTTTGTTTCTCATCCGTTGTTTGCGGGATTGAACTTCGCGCTGTCGCTTGTGATGTTCTACTACACGCCGCTATTTCGATGGGCCACCGAAGAACACGTGGGTCACCAGTGGATGCTGGTTCATTTCTTGATTACCGGCTATTTATTCGTTCAGTCGCTGATGGGCGTCGATCCGCAACCGCACAGGACTGGTTACCCACTGAAGCTGATGCTTTTGATCGGAACAATGGCTTTTCACGCCTTCTTCGGGCTTGGGCTTATGAACGAAAAAAGTTTGCTTCTTGCTGACTGGTTTGGGGCGATGGGAAGAACCTGGGGCGATGATCCGCTGGCGGATCAGGCAATTGGCGGCGCTTTTGCATGGGGGGTTGGTGAAATACCTACTATCGTCATAGCCCTGATAGTTGTGACCCAGTGGTCAAGATCCGACGATCGAGAGCGCAAGCGATTAGATAGAGCATCCGACCGCACCGGCAATCGAGACATTGAGGACTATAACCAAATGTTAGATAGCCTCAGTAAAACAAGGGATAAGCGGCAGTGATTATTGAGTTAAGCCAAGAACAGCAATCCCTTTTTGAATATATTGAGCAATCTAGGAGCAACGTCTTTGTTACTGGCCGCGCCGGCACTGGCAAGTCGACCCTGCTTTCACACCTAACGGCCAACACCGAAAAGTCTTTTGCGGTTTGTGCTCCGACCGGAGTGGCCGCTCTGAATGTCGGTGGGGTCACTATCCACTCGCTGTTCACTTTTCCAATTGGGCTGCTGGGTGAAGTCGAGATTGCAAGGCATCTAAATAAACGAACCCGCGAGATTCTTCGGGCATTGGACATGTTGGTTATTGATGAGATCTCAATGGTGTCGGCAGATTTGATGGACGCCATTGATCGGGCGCTTCGGATCGCAAGGGGCAGAAAGAACGAGCCTTTTGGTGGTGCTCAGGTAGTTATGTTCGGCGACCCTTACCAACTTGCTCCAGTGCCACCGCGCGACCCTTCGGAAAAAAACTATATTGCGGAGAACTATCAGTCGCTCTGGTTTTTTGACGCCCACGTTTGGCGAAACTCTGACCTTGAGCGCTTCGAGCTTTCCGAAATCTTCCGACAGTCAGATGATGACTTCAAAGAAATCCTGAATGCCATCAGAGATGGCTCGGTTACTCAAAAGATGCTTGACGTTTTGAATAAGGCCGGCAACAGATATCCGCCGCACTCGGACGTGATTCGACTGGCAACAATCAACGAGACCGTGAATGCTGTGAACCACCAGCGCATTGGGCTGATCGAGACTGAGCCCAAGATCTTTAGGGCGGTCTATTCCGACGGTGCTGCAAAAGCCTTTGGGCGAGCTCTGCCCGCCGAGACCGAGCTGGCACTAAAGGTCGGCGCCCAGGTGATGTTTATCAAAAACGATGATTCGAGTACAAACAAGACCTCGAATGGTTCGGCGATTAGACGCTGGGTAAACGGAACCATTGGCCGGGTTACTGGATTACCGAAATCTGGCTTAGTCGTGGTTGATGTCGATGGCGAAGAGCTAGAGGTTGGCCCGGCAACCTGGGAAAAGGTTCGATACGAAGTCGAAGAAAACTTTGATGAATCAAGTGGCAAAACCAAAGAGACCTTGGTGCCAGTCACTCTGGCCGAATTCAAGCAGATTCCACTTCGCCTGGCATGGGCAGTGACCATCCACAAATCCCAGGGTCAAACTTATGACGAGGTCCAGATTGACATGGGCAGGGGTGCATTTTCTCCGGGCCAAACCTATGTTGGGCTTAGTCGAGTTAGAACGCTGACCGGTCTTTACCTAACTCGAGCAATCTTGATCAGGGACGTGATGGTTGACTCGGATGTGGTCAGGTTTATGTCCGGGGCCCAGATCGAAGCCACCAGTTCAGAGCCTCTGCCACCCTTCTAGCCCAGTAGCTTTCGTGGTGACCGGTGTTTGGGTAGGTGGCACCAACCAGCGAATCCGGTGACGAGTAACCCTTGGTTTTTATCTTTGCAATAGCGGCTTCGTGGAAAGGAGCGTAGTTTTCATCCAACTCAATGGTTCCGGTGTCAGTCCAGATTCGGTGCTTGCCGTCGGTGGGCAATAAATCTGTTAGCTCCTGAACCATTGCGTCGCCGCCAAATATCCAGTGGGTAGAAAAGCCAATGGCTGTCCCAAATACTTCCGGGCGCTTACCCATTGCATAAAGTGACATCAGCCCACCCATAGAAGCGCCCATAACTGCCGTCCGGTCCGGGTGGTGGGTGATTTGGTGCCTGTCTAAAACAAAAGGGATGATGGCATCGGCCATCAACGAAACGTAAGCATCTCCAATTGACTCGCGCTCTGAATCTTGATATTTCTGTGGCAGCTGGTCCCAAATCTCCAAATGGTTATCTAAAACTAACTGCGGAGCAAGCTCTCTAAACCTCGAGATGTCACTTAGGCCCCAGAGTGCAATAACCACCGGTTGTGGACCCCTAACCTCTTCTCGCAAGGCCGTGAGGACCTCCCAGGTCTTGCCGGTGTAGGAGTCGGCTTCGTCAAATAGGTTTCTGCCATCGTGCATGATCAAAATCGGCGTTGTTGCAGTGATGGTTTTTGGTGCCCAAACGTCGACCCGGTGGTTATCAAACTCGAATCGCTCCATCGAACCACCCGCAAGGCGGCGATCAAGCAGCTTACGTTCTCTAAAAGCCATAAAGAGTGGGAAAGTGAAGGCCATTGCGGTGATACCTGAAAGCAAGAAATAAAGCCAGACTCTCTTCATGCCAAGACGCTTGGCCTCAACCAACATGAATGTTATTACCGCGATGCCAACCACGAGCAAATCTAGTGATAGTACCCAATCCACATAGGACCCGAACCAGGCTCTGAGGTAGTCTGCTTCCTGGGTAACAGCGAGGGCATTTAGCACCCAGGCGGTTATTAAACCCAAGGCAGAAACGGCGAAGTAGATTCTTGATCGAACGATGTGTTTTTTGAGCATGTGGGAATCATTTCATGAACTACCAAGGTTTTTGCCAGTTCTACCAAGTAAAGGATTAGATGCTCTCCCTGGCTAACTTCATTATCCGTCGCGCGAAGTTTGTGCTTTTCGGCTTCATCGGGCTGATTGCGCTAAGTAGCGTTTGGGGATTCCAGGTCTTTGGCAACCTACAGGGTGGCGGCTATGACGACCCCAACTCCGATTCAGCTACCGTGAGCGAGCTGCTTGGCACCGAGTTTGCCCTTGACCCGGCCGAGGTGCTAGTCCTTGTTGATTTACCTGGCGACGCAAATGAGCTAAACGCTGCCGGAGTGCCAAAGTACCTTGCACTAGTAACGGAACTAAGTGAGGATCTAGCTAAAGTCGATGGCGTTATCTCAGTTGTTAATTACTACTCGCTGGGTTCGCCTGAATCGCTTGTTTCATCCGATGGCAAGCTCGTTTATGTCTTAGTGGATCTTCAAAATGGCATCAGCCAGTCTGAGCCAACTGCCCAGATTGTTGATGAATTCACTGGTGATTACTTGGGAGCCAAGGTCCACATCGCTGGCTTTGGCGCGGTCACTAAGGCAATCACCGAGACCATTGAGCGAGATCTAATCAGGGCCGAAATTATTGCGATACCAATTGTGCTTTTGCTGCTGCTGTTTGTCTTTGGTTCACTGGTTGCGGCTGGATTGCCACTGCTTGTTGGCGGGCTTGCAATAGTCGGATCATTCTTCGTGGTTTGGGGTGTCAGCGAGTTTACTGACGTGTCGATTTTTGCTGTCAACCTGATCACGGGTTTGGGCCTGGGCCTCGGTATTGATTACAGCCTGCTGGTGGTGAACCGTTTTCGTGAAGAACGAGCCGCCGGTAACAGCGTTGAAAAATCCACGATAATCACCATCACCACCGCTGGTAAAACCGTTATTTTCTCTGGGCTCACCGTTGCGTTAGTGATGATCTCAATGGCGTTTTTCCCGCAGTATTTCTTACAGTCCTTCGCGCTTGCTGGGTTCACTGTCGTGACCTTGGCCGTAATTGGAGCTGCGATTGTGATCCCAGCCCAATTAGTGCTTCTGGGTGACAAGGTCAACTCGCTAAGAATCTTTAAGCGCAAGCTAGTGCCTAGCGACAAGGGTATTTGGGAAAAAATCGCCCGCTTCACAATGCGAAGACCCTTGCCTATTTTGTTTGTCACGGTTCTTGGCCTCTCAGGCATGTTCTCGCTGTCAACAGATGCGGTGTTTGGCCAGGTCGATGATCGAGTGCTCCCACAGGACAGCCCGGCATCAATTGCCTCGAATCTATTGAGAGAGCGCTTTGATGGTCGCGAGTCTTCACCGATTGAAATACTGGTTCAGGGTAACGATGAAGACATAAACAACTACGTTGTAATGGTTCAGAACCAGCCGGATATTGCCAGGGTGGCTATCGTGCCAACCAACCAAGACACTTCTTGGGTAAGAATCAGTGCTATTACCGAGGTCGAGCCAAGAAGCCCAGCTGGCTATGACCAAACTGTTTCGCTGAGGGGTCTTGATTCCAATTTAGATCGGGTACTAATTGGTGGTGGTGGGGCTTATTACACCGACTCGCAGCAGGGAATTGAAGACGCACTGCCGCTGGTGGCGCTGTGGATATTTATAACCGCCTACGTGCTGCTGTTTCTATTCACTGGAAGCGTGCTGCTGCCACTGAAAGCAATTGCGCTAAACGTGCTTTCGCTTGGTGCGGTGGTTGGAGTGCTGAGTTACATTTTCCAAAACGGGCACCTGCAGTGGTTAATTGGAGAGTACTCAGTCACTGGAACTCTTGACACTTCGTCGTTGGTGATGGTCGCGGTCGTGGCATTTGGTTTATCCATGGACTACGAGATGTTCTTACTTTCAAGAATCAAAGAGCAGCATGATGCCGGAATGAACACAATCAACTCTGTGGCGATTGGCTTGCAGCGCTCCGGCAGAATTATCACAGCAGCAGCCTTTATCTTGGCCGTGACCTTTGGGGCGTTTGCATCCTCTGGTGTATCGATCATGAAGATGCTCGGCTTTGGAATCGCTTTTGCCCTCCTGCTTGACGCCACAGTAGTCAGGGCTTTGCTGGTGCCAGCGCTTATGAGGCTATTTGGGGCTGCAAACTGGTGGGCTCCCAAGTGGCTCAAGGCAGTTCACAAAAAAATCGGCCTGAGTCACTAACCTTAGAGCCATGTTGCTTTCAGACAGAGACATCAAAGCCCAAATTGACTCCGGGCGCATTGCGCTAGACCCTTTGGATCTGGAGCTTATGCAACCAAGCAGTATTGACGTGAGGTTGGATCGATTTTTCCGGTTGTTTGACAACCACAAGTATCCATACATCGATCCCCGTGAGCAGCAAGACGATCTAACTCGGTTGGTCGAAGTCAAAGCCGATGAGGCATTTATTTTGCACCCGGGAGAGTTTGTCTTAGGGTCAAGCTTCGAATACGTGACACTGCCCGATGACATTGCCGCAAGGCTTGAGGGTAAGAGCTCGCTTGGGCGCCTAGGTCTTTTGACTCATTCCACCGCCGGCTTCGTGGACCCTGGCTTCCAAGGTCATGTGACCTTGGAGCTGTCCAACGTAGCAAGCCTGCCAATCAAGCTTTGGCCCGGAATGAAGATCGGTCAACTGTGCTTTTTCCAGCTTTCAAGCGCTAGTCAGAACCCCTACGGGAGCTCCGCTTACGGTTCTCGGTATCAAGGACAGCGTGGTCCAACCGCATCCAGGAGCTATCTAAATTTCCATGTCACCGATATCGGCAACAAACCCCTCTAAGTAATCCGATCTAGATAAACCTCGATCTGGCTTCAATTAGATCTTTTGAGTAGACGCGGTAGAGCGCGTATTTATCAGCGCTTAGCTCGCAGAGCCGGTCAACTTCATAAATCAAAGCCCTAGAAGCCGCCGCCCATGGGAACAGCCGATAAATCAGATAGGCAAACTGCTTGATGCGTTGGTGACGAAGTTTCACGTGACCATACTCGCGGCGCATGATTGCGGCCAGCTGCTTGGCGGGCAGTTCAAACACTTCTTTTGAAAGAAATATCTGCTTGTCACGGGTATGCGCAATGTAACCGGGAACATCAAGCTCCATGATTTTTGCTTTCCGGTAGGCCATAATTTCCCTGGCCATCAGACCGGCCAGTGGGTCTAGTTTTTGACTGATAGTGAACACTGGAGCGAGCAGCTGGTTTGAAACGGCCAGCAAAATACCCGCCGCACCCAACAGCACCCAAGGCGCAAGGCTCGAAGCCAGGGTCTGCCCAAGGCCTTGATCGGCGGCAAGATTTTGCCAAGTCGTAAAGATTGAAACCAGTGCAATCACGACGGAAACGAAAGTTGCCAAGACGGCAGAGATCAGGCTTGTGAACCAGATCCAGATGCCAAGATTTGGCGTCTTGCTGAATCGGCCATCAAAAAACATCGGCGCCGAGACCGCTACTAACATCACCCACTCAATCAAAATAATCAGCAGGTAGAGATTTATCTCCATCTTCGAAGACTACTTGCCTAGAACGTCTTTTAGTTCGGCCAGCTGGTTCGGGCTAAGTCCGCTATCGACGTGGGAAGAACAAATTGTTAGATCGGCAGATTTTCCCCTTGGCCCCAATAGAACGGTGGCGTTGTGGGCATTACCGATCAGAGTTGCTTTGAACAGTAACCCGCGGCCGCCATCCTGAATTCTTGTAACAAGGGATGTGTCGCAGAGCCTTGATAACACCGTAAGCACAGTCGTGCAAGCCAGATCGTCATCGCCTAGAAGGGCTAGAATTTGCCGCGAACTCAGCCCTTCGGGCCTGTCCCACAAACGGTTTATTTTCTACGCTTCTAGTTCACCCTGCTTGCGCTTTGACATGAATCACATTCGAAAGGCTGTAGATAAGGCCTAGTTGTTTGGAGCAGGAGCAGTTACTGCCCTAACGGAGATAAGTAGCAGCAAACCAACCACCAAAATCAACATCAAGCCTAGGATTCCATAAATCGGCGAGAACAGTCCCACGAAGATTGCCCAGGCTGCCGGTGCCAAAAAGCTAACGGCCCTTCCTGTGGTGGCGTAAAGCCCGAATGCTTCCCCTTGCTTGTCATCGGCTGAGAGTCTAGACATCATGGTTCTAGACGCTGCCTGGGCAGGACCGACAAAGGTGCAAAGGAACAAGCCAAAACTAAAGAAGGCAATTGTCCCAGCGCTTTCAAATATAAAGACCCCGAAGCCACCGACTATCACTCCAATTAGCGATATAAAAATAATTTTTCTGGAGCCAACTCGATCCTCAAAGAACGATCCAACGAATGCCCCAATTCCGGCAACTATGTTCGCCGCAATTCCAAACAGAATTATATCTGTCAAGTCCAAGCCGAAGGCGATGCCTCCCAGCACCGCACCATAGGCAAACACACCGTTTAGGCCATCGCGGTACACCGCAGAGGCAATGAAGAACCTCAAAAGGTTCGGGTTTTCTTTCCGCATGGTTACAAGAGAGCGAATCAGTTTCTTGTAGGCAAGCAGCAAGCCTTCATTCTCGGTGCCAGCAATCGGCTTCGCTTCTGGAACCTTCAGCATCAAAGGGATCGAGAAGATAATCACCCAGAACATGCTGATTACCATTACCACCCGGACCGACAGTGCATCAGTGTCCGGGATACCCAGTAGCTCAGCCCCGCCGAACTGAATAATCCAGAGCGCCATCACCAGCAGAATGATTCCACCGATATAGCCGAGGCCCCAACCAAACTGGCTGATCTTGCCGCGTTCATGAGGCCTGGCGACCTCATTCAGCATTGAGTTGTAGTTCACGGTTGCAAACTCGAAGAAGATACCTCCCGCTGCAAGCAGCACTAGGCCAAATACGAAGAAGTCACTTGAGGGTGCCACAAAGAACATCAAGCCGATGGTTGCCGCAAACAGGTAAGTGTTGACCATTAGCCAGAACTTCTTGCGCCCCGAGGTGTCGGCCCTTCGACCAACAATCGGAGCTATGAGAGCTATTAGCACTCCGGCCACAACGCCGGATATGCCAAGCCAAAAGGCCGTGTATTGGCCGGCTTCTTCAAGCGAGTAGCCTGCTGGAGCAAAGAATTCGCTTGTTATGTAGCGGCCGAAGACAAAGGAGGTGACAACTGTCGGGAAGGCCTGTGATGCCCAGTCCCAAAGTGCCCACGAGAATGTTCCTTTTGGCCTAGCTGCTTCAACGTCGATGTTGCTCATGGCCCGAGATTACTCCTAAAGGCATCTCAGTCATGCCTCAACAGACCAAAAATTCACTTTTTGGCAAACCAGGTAAGCATGGACTATTTGTCCACGCTCACTTTGAGCGTGGCGAAGAAGCATTTGCCACGGCATTGGCAAGCCTCCTGGTTCAAAAGATTCTCACAATCACACTCTAAATTCTCAAACTTGAGTCACTCACACTCAACTCTCAGCTAGCTCGTGTTGACAAGCTTGCGGCACTAGGCCAAACTTGAGCGCAGGTGACTCAACTTGAGTCATAAGCAAAGATTTTACAAGATAGCTTTCACAAATAAGGAGCAACAAATGGGAAGAGCAGTAGGCATTGACCTAGGAACAACCAACAGCGCCGTTACGGTGCTGGAAGCTGGGGAACTAAAAGTTATTTCAAACGCAGAGGGCTTCCGCACCACCCCATCGGTGGTCGCCTTCACTAAGGATGACAACGTCCTAGTTGGTGAAACAGCGAAGCGTCAGGCTGTCACCAACGTTGACCGCACCGTTTCTTCGGTGAAGCGTCACATGGGCACCGACTGGAAGTTCAAGGTCGAAGACAAGAACTACACTCCGCAAGAGATTTCAGCTCGTATTTTGATGAAGCTAAAGCGCGACGCCGAGACTTATCTTGGCGAGAGTGTTACCGACGCGGTTATTACCGTTCCGGCCTATTTCAACGATGCTGAGCGCCAGGCAACCAAGGAAGCCGGCGAGATTGCTGGCCTAAACGTACTTCGCATTATCAATGAACCAACCGCGGCAGCACTTGCCTACGGTCTGGACAAGGGCAAAGAAGACGAATTGATCTTAGTTTTCGATCTTGGTGGTGGAACATTCGATGTTTCCCTGCTTGAGGTTGGAAAAGATGATGACTTCTCAACTATCCAGGTTCGTTCAACCAGCGGAGATAACAAGCTTGGTGGAGACGACTGGGACCAACGAGTAGTTGACTACTTGGTGAAGAAGTTCAAAGAAACCACCGGCGTTGATGCTTCAAAGGACAAGATTGCACTGCAGCGACTAAAGGAAGCAGCAGAGCAGGCAAAGAAGGAACTGAGCCAGTCCACTACTGCCCAGTTGCAGTTGCCATATCTTTCACTAACCGATGCGGGTCCTGCAAACCTAGATGAGACCCTAACTAGGGCTCAGTTTGAAGACATGACCTCAGATCTGCTGGAACGAACTCGCAAGCCTTTCCTAGACGTAGTCAAGGAAGCCGGAGTGAAGGTTGCTGACATTGCACACGTTGTGATGGTTGGTGGGTCAACCCGCATGCCAGCGGTTACCGAATTGGTAACCAAGTTGCTAGGCGGCAAAGAGCCAAACAAGGGCGTGAACCCAGACGAGGTGGTTTCCGTTGGAGCAGCGCTGCAGGCTGGTGTTATCAGGGGTGAACGTAAAGACGTTCTACTTATTGATGTGACACCACTTGCACTTGGCATCGAAACCAAGGGCGGCATGATGACCAAGTTGATTGATCGCAACACTGCGATCCCAACCAAAAGAAGCGAAACCTTCACAACCGCTGATGACAATCAGCCAAGTGTCTCAATTCAGGTCTTCCAGGGCGAGCGCGAGTTCACCAGAGACAATAAGAGTCTGGGAAACTTCGAACTAACCGGCATTGCCCCGGCACCGCGCGGCATCCCGCAGGTTGAAGTCACTTTTGACATCGACGCCAACGGAATTGTTCACGTGTCTGCCAAGGACAAGGGAACCGGTAAAGAGCAGTCCATGACCATCACCGGTGGCTCTTCACTATCCGAAGAAGACATCGAGCGCATGGTGAAGGATGCCGAAGAACACGCGGCGGAGGACAAGCTCAGACGTGAAGAGGCAGAAACCCGCAACCAAGCAGAACAGCTCGCCTACTCGACCGACAAGTTGATCAAGGAAAACGACGAGAAGCTACCAGAGGATGTGAAAACTGAGGTTCAGGCCGACGTTGACGAACTCAAGGCGGCGCTCGCTGGTGATGACCCAGACGCGGTCAAGGCCGCTCAGGAAAAGCTATCAACTTCTGCCCAAAAGCTTGGCGAGGCAATCTACGCCAACCAGCCAGCTGAAGGCGAAGAAGAAGCCACTCCAGAGGCCGAAGAGGACGTAGTTGATGCTGAAGTTGTTGAAGACGACGAAACTGAAACTGAAGCCGATGAAGCGAAAGACGTCCCAGAGGATGACGCAAAGGATAAAAAGTAATGGCAGATCAGAACCTAGATCCGGATCATCACGAAGGTGATCAGACTGAAGAGATGAAGGAGGAAGGCTCACCAGTAGAGCCAACCCCTGATTCTCAACCTGATGCTGACGCTGATGGTGATACTGAAGCACAGGATGCGGTTGACCGCGAACTAGAGATTTTCCAGGACATGCAGCGATTGCAAGCGGACTTTGTGAATTATCGATCACGAGTGGAGCGAGACCGCGGTGCTGAGCGTCAGTCGGCGATCTCCGAGGCCATCAGAGCATTTCTACCTGCTCTCGATGACTTAACGAGAGCGGAATCGCACGGTGATTTGCCGGAGGGATCTCCGATGGCAGCGGTTGCTCAGAAGCTAAGGGCTGCTGGCGAAAAATTTGGCCTCGTGGCTTTCGGAGCGAAGGGCGACGCGTTTGACCCAGCTCTTCACGATGCTCTGGTTCAAAATCCAAACCCCGAGGTGAGCGTGGCCGAAGTGGCAGATGTGATTGAGCCGGGCTACAAGATTCAAGATCGATTATTGCGACCTGCCAAGGTCGCCGTGTTTTTACCAGCCGAATAAGAGGTGAGCTAGGTGGCATCCCAAGACTGGATCGAAAAGGATTTCTACAAAATCCTTGGAGTGACTAAAGGCGTCAGTGATGCCGATCTCAAAAAGGCATATAGGAAATTAGCCAAGGCCAATCATCCCGACCTGCATCCGGGGAACCAGGCAGCAGAGTCGCGATTCAAAGACGTCTCCGAAGCCTACGACGTGCTCTCAGATGCCGAACAGCGAAAGGAATATGACGCTGTCCGGGCAATGGGCGGCGGTGCTCGTTTCCAGGCTGGTGGTCGCGGCGGCGGTGGCGGCGGAGGGTTTGAAGATGTATTTTCGAACCTCTTCGGTGGCGGTGGCTTCCCGGGCGGCGGTTTCCAAAACGGCGGCTTTGGTGGTGGTGGCTTTGCTCCGCAGCGAGGACCAGACCTAAGCACATCCTCGAGTGTTGACTTCATTGATTCGATTCAAGGCACCAACATCAAGCTCACGGTTTCCGGTAAACCGCTGACACTGAAGGTGCCAGCAGGCATTCAAGACGGCCAGAAACTAAAACTCAAGGGCAAAGGCCAGGCATCGCCTAATGGCGGGCCAGCCGGAGACCTTGTTGTGAGCATCAAGGTCAGATCGCATCCTGTTTTCACCAGGGATGGCGACAATGTCCGTGTGGTGGTGCCGGTTACTTTTGCCGAGGCTGTACTGGGTGCGACTATCTCAGTTCCAGTGCTCGGCGGGGAACCAGTGAAGCTAAAGGTTGCCCCCGGAACACCAAACGGTAGAACCTTGCGCGTCAAGGGTAAAGGCGTGCAGCACGAATCCCATCAGGGGGACTTACTGGCCACGGTTGAGATTCTGGTTCCAAACCGAGTGAGCAAGAAAGCCGAAGAGGCGCTCAAGGCTTTTGATGCCGAAATTCCGGCTGAAGACCCGCGGGCCGATCTAATTAGTAGGGCAGGACTTCTGTAAGGAGGGGTTGTGGATATTAGCCAGGACACACCGCTGTTTGTTATCTCGGTGGCGGCAGAGCTTTGCGGCATGCACCCACAAACTCTGAGGCAGTATGACCGAATTGGCCTGGTCTCCCCCACTAGAACCTCCGGTAAATCTCGCCGCTACACGATGCAAGACGTGTCCCAACTCCGTGAGGTGGCCAGGCTTAGCGCAGAGGGAGTTTCTCTGGAGGGCATTAAGCGAGTTCTAGAACTCGTCAACGAAAACACGGTGCTCCATGCTCGGGTCAGAGACCTTGAGCGCGAACTAGCGAACCAGGTAATGAGCCAACCGGGAAACCGAGTGTTTGCCGCAGGTGAGCAGGGAGTAATCAGACTCAACCCTGGACAGCGCCCAGAGCGTTCCGGTTCGGTAGTGCTATGGAAGAGACGTTAGATGAGCAAGGAACAACAGGGCCAAGAGGCACAAAAAAGTGCGCTTGAGCTATTCGGAATCGACCTGACAGCAATTGCAAGATCGGGCAAGCTGGATCCGGTTATCGGTAGAGATGCTGAAATCCGCAGGGTTAGCCAGGTGCTTTCTCGCAGGACCAAGAACAACCCGGTATTGATTGGCGAACCAGGCGTTGGTAAAACAGCTGTTGTAGAGGGCCTAGCCCAACGAATAGTCGCAGGTGACGTGCCAGAGAGCCTAAAGAACAAGACCCTAATCAGCCTTGATTTATCTGCGATGGTTGCGGGTAGCAAATTTCGTGGTGAGTTTGAGGAGCGACTAAAAGCAGTCCTCAAGGAAATTCAAGATGCCGAAGGTGGCATCATTACTTTCGTTGACGAGATTCACACTTTGGTGGGCGCCGGAGCAGCCGATGGAGCAATGGACGCCTCGAACATGCTCAAGCCAATGCTCGCAAGGGGCGAACTTCGCCTAATCGGCGCGACCACCCTTGATGAATATCGGACAAGAATTGAAAAAGACTCCGCATTGGAGCGCAGATTCCAGCAAGTTTTCGTGGGAGAGCCATCGGTAGAGGACACCGTTGCGATTCTTCGTGGCCTGAAAGAGCGCTACGAAGCCCACCATAAGGTCACAATTGCCGACAGCGCGCTGGTGGCTGCTGCCTCACTTTCCAACCGCTACATAACCGGACGTCAACTTCCGGATAAGGCCATTGACTTGGTGGATGAAGCCGCATCTAGATTGCGCATGGAGATTGATTCAGCACCGGTTGAAATCGATGAACTCCGCAGGTCAGTAGATCGGCTAAAACTTGAAGAGCTTGCACTAAAAAAAGAGAAAGACGACGCCTCCAAAAAACGTCTCAAAAAAATCCAAGAGGATTTGGGAGAGAAGCAACAAAAGCTTGATGCTCTAAATGTTCGCTGGGAAAAAGAACGAAGCGAACTGAATAAAATTGGTGAGCTAAAAACAAAGCTCGACAGCCTAAGGATTCAAGCGGAACGCGCTCAGCGCGAAGGGAACCTGGAGGCTGCTTCAAAGATCCTCTACGGCGAGATCCCGGCACTTGAAAAAGACCTGAGCGCCGCGGAGCGAGCTGAAACCGAAACCAAGGCCGAAGACCGCATGGTCGGCGACCAGGTATCAGAAGACGAGATTGCCGCCGTGGTGTCGGCGTGGACGGGGATACCAACCGGAAGGTTGTTGGCCGGCGAGTCTAAAAAGCTATTGCAGCTGGAAGCAGAACTTGGCAAGCGACTGATAGGTCAGTCAAAGGCAGTGAAGTCCGTGAGTGATGCCGTCCGAAGAGCTAAGGCTGGCATTTCGGACCCTGACCGGCCAACCGGGTCTTTTTTGTTTCTGGGCCCAACCGGTGTTGGCAAGACCGAGCTTGCAAAGTCACTCGCACATTTCCTATTCGATGATGAGCGCTCAATGGTTCGAATCGACATGAGTGAATACGGCGAGAAGCACAGTGTCTCTCGCTTAATTGGGGCCCCTCCGGGCTATGTAGGTTTTGGCGAAGGTGGTCAGCTGACCGAAGCGATTAGAAGACGGCCATATTCAGTGGTTTTGTTTGATGAGGTCGAAAAGGCTCACCCCGAAGTCTTCGATGTTTTGTTGCAGGTTTTGGACGATGGCCGGCTAACAGATGGTCAGGGCAGGACCGTTGATTTTAGAAACGTAATTATGATCATGACTTCAAATCTCGGTTCTCAGTTTTTGATTGATCAAGAGCTAACTCAGGAGCAAAAGTCAGCTGCGGTCATGGAAACTGTTCGAACAGCATTCAAGCCCGAGTTTCTGAACCGGCTCGATGACATCGTGTTATTCGATTCACTGAGCGTTCAAGAGCTTAGTTTTATTGTTGATCTAAACATCGACAAGCTCAGTGAACGCTTGGAAGACAAGCGATTGTCGCTCGGCGTGACCCCAGCAGCCAGATTGTGGCTAGCCGAAAACGGCTACGATCCGGTTTATGGTGCGAGGCCATTGCGCCGCTTGATGCAGCGGGAAATTGATGACCGTTTGGCCAACCTCTTACTCGCGGGAGAGCTAGTGGACGGCTCGCAAGTTGTTGTCGATGTTGCTCAGGGCAAGAGTTCTTTAGTGGTCGCTGCTAGCTAAGCGTCAACACAACTGGGACGTGATCGCTTGGCAGCTCACCCTTTCGCTCTTCGCGCTCAATTGTTGCGGCCGTGATGCGACTAGTTAGAGCTTCCGAGGTAAGGGCAAAATCGATTCGCATGCCGTTGTTTTTTGGGAAGCAAAGTTCTTTGTAGTCCCAGTAGGTATAGGCATTAGGAACTAGCTCACGAACCTTGTCAATCAACCCGATTTGTTCGAATGCTTCGAATGCTTCACGTTCCGGCTTAGAGACGTGAGTTTCAAACATGCTCAGGTCATAAACGTCTTCATCCAGCGGGGCAACATTGAAATCGCCAACCAGAGCAATCTCTAGGTTCGGGTTCATTTCCAGCTGCTCGGCAGTTGTGGCGGCGAGACGGTCAAGAAATTCAAGCTTATATTGCATGTGAGGGTCATCAAGCTCACGACCGTTTGGCACGTAGACCGACCAGATTCGGACTCCACTGAAGGTCGCTCCAATGGCTCTAGCTTCTTGGATATCTTTGAATTCGGGCTGTTGGTAAAACGAAGTTTCAATATCTTCTGGAACCAAGTCTTCTCGGTAGGCAAAGGCCACGCCGTTCCATTGGTTTAGGCCGTGAGCTAGGACCTTGTAGCCGATTGCTTCAAAGGGCTCGTAGGGAAACTGATCGGGTTTGCATTTAATTTCCTGCATCGCTAGCACATCGACTTTGGTGCGCTGCAAAAACTGAACGATGCGGCCTTGTCTTGCCCTTGCGGAGTTTACGTTCCAGGTTGCGATTTGCATCTCTAAACTCTAACTATGACCCTGAACTCAATTCACCTGCCACGTCTAATTGAGCTAATAAAACAGCTAGCAATTGTGCACGGCAAAGTCACTCTATCTTCCGGGCTCGAAGCTGACTATTACGTGGATCTTCGAAGAGCAACGCTGCACCATGAGGCAGCTCCCCTTATCGGTAAGGTCATGCTTGAACTTCTTGAATCTGCCGGATACGGCAACATTGATGCCGTTGGCGGCCTAACAATGGGCGCTGACCCAGTGGCAACCGCCCTGCTTCACCAGGCGGCGGCTGCCGGCATTGAGCTCGACGCCTTCGTAGTTCGAAAGCAGGCCAAGGCTCACGGCATGGCCCGGCAGGTCGAGGGCCCAAGTGTTGCGGGCAAAAGAGTAATTGTTTTGGAGGACACTTCCACCACTGGCGGCTCACCTTTGACTGCCGCTGAGGCTCTGGTGGCAGCAGGCGCGACGGTGGTGGCGATTGCCACTGTGGTAGATCGTGACACTGGAGCGCGCCAAGCCATCGAGGCGGCAGGCTATCCTTATCTAACAGCAATCGCGTTAGGCGATCTCGGTTTGTAGAAGAAGGTGAAAGTGCAGCGTCGCGTTGCGCCCTTTGTCCTGACCCAGCTTGCATCCTTTATGAGTGTTACCGCGGGTTCCATGGTCTTTATTGCCATTCCCTGGATAGCCCTTGAAATCAGTGGTTCCGCAGCGCAAGCTGGCCTAGTCGTTGCCTTGACGGCGATACCGGGTCTGGTTGTGATTCCGGTCATCGGGTCGATAATCGACAAGTACGGCAGAAAAAGAGTTGCCGTATGGGCTGAATTGATCACCGGCGCCCTTACGCTGCTGCTGCCATTGGTAGCCAGCATGTGGGAACTAACAATTGCGTGGCTGATCGTGCTCGCAACCCTAAAAAACGTTCTCGCAGCAGCTGGTCCAACCGCAAGGAAGTCCCTTGTTCCAGATATTGCCGTGCCGGCTGAGATGACACTGGATCGCGCTAATTCGATACACGAGGGTGTCTTTGCAACTGGTTTTGCGTTCGGTCCTGCCCTTGCAACTTTCTGCATCGCCCTGATTGGGTCGGCTGAAACCTTCATAGTGGTGGCCGCCTTTGCGATAACCAGCGGCCTGATTGCCTCGTTCGTGAGGGTCGTGGAACAGCACGAGCCCAATGACGACACCGAGAAAGAACCTTTCTATAGCTATGCGATGCAAGGCTTCAAGATTCTTTTTGCCACCCCTTCAGTTTTGGTAATGATGGCTGCAATTTCAATTTTGGCCGTCATCTATCTGCCAACCGAGATGGTGGTTTTGCCGGCCTACTACAGCTCACTAGGCGATCCAGCAGGCCTCGGCCTCCTGATTTCGGCCATGGCTGCGGCATCGATATTCGGAGCGCTGTTCTTTGAGCAGATTCACCGGTTCTTGAGCTACTCAACTATTTTGAGAATCGGAATCTTGGGTGTTCCGCTGGCGATGCTTCCAATGAGCCAACTCCCGGCTCAGTGGGCAATGTTGATTGGAGCTTTGGTCTTAGGTCTGGCCTGGGGCCCCCTGCTACCGCTTTTAAATACCGTTATCCAGCGCAAAATCCCAGCTAACAAGCGCGGCCGAGTGTTCGCTCTTGAAATGGCCATTTGGAATGCTGGGCCACTTATCTCAATGGTGGCGGTTGGTTCGGCTGTGGATGGATTTGGAGTTCAGCCCACATACACCTTGCTAGCTCTAACCGTACTGACAGCGGGTGTTCTTGTGACCTTCAATCGACACATCAAGTCAATTAACACATAGGAAGAAACCTCTATAGAAGGTTCGCCACCGAATCCATGATTTCGGTTGGTCGGAACGGATACTTGGCAATTTCGGCGTCATCTGAGATGCCGGTGCGAACAAGAATGGTGTGTAGACCAGCTTCAATTCCTGCAACCACGTCGGTGTCCATGCGGTCACCAATCATCGCTGTGGTTTCTGTGTGGGCACCGATTTTTCTCATGGCGGACCGGAACATCATTGGGTTTGGCTTGCCAACAATGTAAGGGTCTTTGCCGGTAGCGCGAGTTAGAAGTGCAGCAACCGAACCGGTCGCCAGCAGCACACCGTCTTTGCTCGGTCCGGTGGCATCGGGGTTGGTAGCAATGAACTTGGAGCCTGAGTTTATGAATCTGGCCGCCTTGGTCAGACTGTCAAAGCTTAGGTTCCGAGTCTCACCAAGCACCACGTATTCGGGGTTGGACTCGGTGAAGACATAGCCAACATCATGCATCGCGGATATCAAACCGTTTTCACCAATCACATACGCAGTGCTCTTCGGTGACTGATGGTCTAGGAAGTCAGCCGTAGCCATTGCTGAGGTGTAAATCAAGTTCTCCGGAACATTGAGACCACCTGATCTGAGGCGAATTGAGAGATCATGAGGTGTGTAGATTGAATTATTGGTCAGAACCAGAAACTTTGTTCCGTCTTCGATCCATTTTTTTATTAGATCTGGCGCACCTGGAATCGCTTTACCTTCGTGCCAAAGCACCCCATCCATGTCGGTAAGCCAACTAATAATTTCAGATCGTTCTCTCATAAGTACAACCCTAGCTTTAGGCTTTAGCGCGTGAGTGATGAAAATATGACCCAGACCCAAGAGCAACCGACCTGGGGGGTCGGCCCTTGGCCAGGCAAGCTGCCCGGTCCTTCCCACCCAGATTTTGAAAAGTTTGATTTGGAGCTTTTACAGAACGGCGACACCAGAAATGTCATGGATGTTTATCGATATTGGAGCGTGGCCGCAATCGTCGCCGATCTTGATACAAAGCGTCATCCCTATCACGTGGCAATCGAGAACTGGCAGCACGACCTAAACATCGGGTCGATTGTGAGAACCGCAAACGCATTTCTGGCAAAAGAAGTCCATATAGTAGGCAATAGACGCTGGAATCGTCGCGGTGCGATGGTGACCGATCGCTATCAACACGTGAGACACGTCCCGACCATCGAAGAGTTGGTTACCTGGGCCGAAACTGCAGGGGCTGAAGGCGGTAAGTTACCGATTATTGCCATCGATAATGTTCCAGGCTGCAAGCAACTCGAGAACGTGAAGTTACCTGCCGAATGCCTGTTTTTGTTTGGGCAAGAAGGCCCGGGACTCAGTCAATTAGCGCTCGATGCAGCAGATATGGTTTTGGAAATTACGCAGTTCGGGTCAACTCGGTCCATCAACGCTTCTGCTGCTGCCTCAATAACTATGCACACCTGGGTGATGCAGCACGTTTTTGGGTAGACTTCAAAACAGGTCGATAACCCGAACCTCCTCCTAAATTTTTTAGAAAGGGAACATCCATGCCTGCAGTAGTTCTCGTTGGAGCCCAATGGGGCGACGAAGGTAAGGGTAAGGCCACCGACCTTCTGGGCAGCCGCGTTGATTACGTCGTTCGCTACCAGGGCGGCAACAACGCCGGACACACCGTAGTCATCGGTGACAAGAAGTTCGCACTTCACCTTCTTCCTTCCGGAATCCTGACCCCCGACTGCATCCCGGTGATTGGAAACGGTGTGGTTGTTGACCTAGAGGTTTTGTTTAATGAAATTGACGCGCTAATTGAAAAAGGTGTCGATACTTCCAAGCTCCTAATTTCCGCAAATGCTCACATCATCACCCCTTATCACGTGACCGTTGACAAGGTATCCGAGCGGTTTTTGGGTAAGCGAGCAATTGGAACCACCGGCCGGGGCATTGGCCCGACCTATGCGGACAAAATGGGCAGACTAGGCATAAGGGTTCAGGATCTTTTTGACCCAAGCATCCTTTTGCAGAAGGTCGAAGCCGCTTTGGCTCAGAAAAACGAGCTACTTGTAAAGATTTACAACCGGGCGGCTGTTAGACCGGAAGACGTTGTTGAACACCTGTTGTCATTCGCCGAGCGCCTTCGCCCAATGGTCGCGGACACCTCACTGGTTTTGAACCGGGCAATTGATCAAGGTCAGACTGTTCTACTCGAGGGCGGTCAGGGCACGCTGCTTGATGTTGATCACGGCACCTACCCGTTCGTGACCTCTTCTAACCCAACTTCCGGCGGCGCAGTAACTGGAAGTGGAATTGGTCCCACAAAAATCAGCGGTGTCATTGGCATCCTGAAGGCCTACACGACCCGAGTTGGCGCGGGGCCTTTCCCAACCGAACTGTTCGATGACATGGGCGAATTCCTGAGAACCGTGGGACACGAAGTTGGAGTGACCACAGGTCGCGACAGGCGTTGTGGTTGGTTCGATGCTCCGATTGCTCGCTATGCAACCAGGGTGAACGGCCTCACGGATATTTTCTTGACCAAGCTTGATGTGCTTACGGGTCTGAAAGAAATTCCAGTGTGTGTTGCCTACGATGTCGACGGGATTCGAGTTGAAGAGGTTCCAGTTTCCCAGTCTGATTTCCATCATGCAGAGCCGATTTATGAAATGTTCCCGGGTTGGGAAGAGGACATTACCGGCGTGAAGAGCTTCGAAGAGCTACCAAAGAACGCCCAGGATTATGTCTTGGCTCTTGAAAAGATCTCTGGCACCAGGATCAGTGCCATTGGTGTTGGGCCAGATCGCGATGCGACTTTGGTTCGTCATGACATGCTTGGTTAGCTAGTAACCCCTGCGGACAATGGTCTAACAACATCAAGAGTCAGGGAACTGCGATTGCCGTTGGGGTCAAAGTAAAATTTCGCGCTGCATCGGGCTTTGCCGCCGATAGCCAAAAGCTCTTTTCTAAACGCCTGGGCTTCTTCACGGGGAATGTAACCAACGGTTGTTTGTCCGGTTTCTATCCTTATTGCACTCGGGTCATGGATGTTTTCCGGTTCTAATTCCAGAATGACCCAGATTACGTCTTCGCCGGGATGGTTTTCCTCAAGCCAGTAGCCGAAATTATCAAGCATCTCCTTATAAGCCTGTTCCCCACGCACTTCTTGAGAGAAGCTTTCATCTCCGACCAGGCTTGGCAGAGATTCCATGTAATCGTCGTAGCGCTTTTGTTCTTTTGCTACGTCGGATAAGAACTTTGTGGCGGCCTTTCGTTGTTGCTTTTTATTCGACCGATACCAAAAAAAGGCAACTAGACCAATGAAGATGATGATTTCCACAATTCCTCCTTTTTCATTCCCAAACTAGCCCAAGTGAAAGACAATATTAAAGATGAGTAATCCAACGCCTGAAGAACTGGAGCAAATCCCTTACCCGGATGAAGCTTTCAACTCTTGGGGCGCTGCCTCAGTTGGTGTTGACCCCTTGGTTGCAAGCTTTACCTCAACGCCCTATCAGGCGGTGCGGCCTCACGTTCCTTTCTATCGCTTCGCTTCTTACCCAGACATTCTTGACTTGCGAAAGCACGGCTACGAGATGGAGCGTTTTGTTCCGATCTTCGATCGCCTCGAAGACGTTCGTTATCGCCAAGCACTGGGGCTAAGCGACATGTTGCACTACCCAAACCCGATGACACCTTGGAATCCAAGAAGAGCCAAAGAAATCGAGTTTGAAGTCAGGGCGCAACTTCATGAGCATGGTTTTGGAGACATGCCAACCCTGCTTCGAAGGTTCCTGGGTAAAGCTTTTCCAGGAGACACAATTAGTTACCTAAGTGTCGACCTAATCACAATCTTTTTCTGGGCATCGATGGCCGAGTTGGCTGATGACTTGGTTTGGAGGTCCGACGCCTTGCGCTGGAAAGCCGCGTATCTGAGGTTCCCACTTCAGACCCTCGACTAGCCTAAAAGCTTAGGCACCGATAGTTAGGCACTAAAGATGGCAGCAATGAAGCGGGCGTTAGATTCATACTTTGACAAAATAGAACCCGTTTTGCTGGCCTTAGGTTTCTGTTTTCTTGCCGTCTACGCCTATCAGGTGCTGGCTCAGCCAACAGGCATCGCCTACGATGCCCTGAGTGTTGTTCAGACTGGAATCTATGCTGTCTTCGTTGTCGACCTGGTCTTGCGCCTTATTGGAGCCGGTAAAGAACTGCTAACTCTTGCCGGGTTTCTGAAGTTTTTGAAGCGCAACTGGTTGGCGATTGCCGCCGCTATCTTGCCGGCGTTCAGAGCATTCAGGGTCTTTGGGGTGCTGCTGGTAATAAGAGGATTTGCACCGTTTTTCAGAACCAGAGCCTCCAAGGTTGGCTTAATTGTCGCGGTTAGTTTGCCGCTTACTCTTTTCACCGCTGCAATCGCCGCATTGGAGGCCGAGCGCGGGGTTGCCGGCTCGAACATAAACACCTTCGGTGACGCGATTTGGTGGTCAATAGCATCGGTCACGACCGTGGGCTACGGGGATAAGTTTCCGATTACCCCGGACGGAAGGTTTATCGCAAGCATCCTGATGGTGGTTGGAATCGGCCTGTTCTCCGCACTCACAGCACTCATGGCAGCATGGGTGATGGGAGAGCGTAAGTTAGAGCGCGAGAGAGAAAGGCAAGAAAATGAGTAATTGGACGCTGAAACTGCCAGCAATGATCACAAACTGACCACCGAAGAACTCAAACAATGGGCGAACGCTGGAAAAATGACAGGTGATTCAATAGTCGTTGATGCAAATGGGGAGCATTGGAATGCCAAGCGGATCCCAGGAGTATTTTCTAAAAGAGAATGGTTGATTGCTCTTGTGTTGTCGGTGATAGTCGGAACGCTCGGCGTCGACCGCTTTTATCTCGGCAAAATTGGGACTGGGATCCTGAAGCTAATCACCCTTGGTGGCTTCGGTATTTGGACAATCATTGACATCATTCTTATTGCGATCAAGAAACTAGATGACAAAGAAGGCTTCAAGCTGGCCTAGCAAAAAGGCATCGTTAGCTTTTTTACAGCTGGCAGATCTGGAGCCGCCCAATCCAAACTAGACAATTCGGATTCTTTCAACCAGCGGATCTCAGAGTGGTCGCTAGATTTAGTTGGCTTAGGGCTAAGTAAAACCGCGCTGAAGCAAACTAGGTCTATTTCGACACCGTCAACAATCGTGGTTGAGCGATCAAATATACGAAGTGGTCTGATTTCAATGGCGAGTTCTTCTCTTACTTCACGCACCAAGGCGTCTTCGAGCGATTCGTTGTCTATCGGTTTACCGCCTGGGAACTCCCACTTATTTCCTGAGTCTTTCCAGTCACCGCGCTTGGCGCAAAGAAAGAGTCCTTCAGAATCCTGAATGATCCCCGCCACCACAGTTATTGCCATTAGGCAAGATTAGCGCGGCAGGTTTGCCTCGATGGTCTCGATGATTTCTGCTGAGTCTGGTTTGATTTGAGGCCTGAAGCGCTTGATCTGCCCATCTGGCAGTACCAAGAACTTTTCAAAGTTCCAAAGAATTGGACCGGCAAGACCCATCCCGTCTTTAGTTTTAACTAATTCTTTGTAGAGCGGGTGGCGCTTGCGACCATTTACGTCGGTCTTTTCAAGCATTGGGAATGTGACGCCCCAGGTTGTTGAGCAATATTCAGAAATGTCTTCGCTGTTTTTTAGTTCCTGCATAAAAGAACCGGATGGGACGCCCAGCACGGTGAAGCCACGTGAGGAATACTTTTTTTGCATGGCCTCGAGGGTTTCGTACTGCGGTGCGAGTCCACATCTTGAGGCTACGTTGACTACCATAAGAAGTTCACCGGAAAAATCGTGGACGTTCTTTTTAGATCCATCCAACATTGTTAGTTCGTGATTTATAAGCATGCTAGGTAACAACAACGCTGCGGGGGAACTAATTTCATGGTTCGTGTCACCTGACGAAGCCGGACCATCACTACTTGCATCAGTAGCCTTGTGACTATGTCAATAAACAGAATTGCCTTGGCGTCAGTCGTGCCGCTTGTTCTTATGTCGTTAGTGGCGTGCTCAGATGCTGGAGACTCCTCTAGTTCCACTGGCAAATCAAGCTCTAACGACTCTGGTTCCGGTGATTCCAAACCCGGAAACAACGTAATTATAAATGGAGAGCCGATCATGGAGGTTTTCGTTGCCTCAGACATCGACCCGAGCGTCGGAGTGGCCATAGAAAAAACTCTGAATCTCGCCGGAGAGTACTGGGGTCTTTGGTGGCCGGTCGAGTACTGGGTTATGGGTCTAGAAGAGTCAGCTGGGCGTGGTTTGGTTGCCCAGTTTTGTTCTCGACGCGTGCCAATTCACAGTGGGATTACGACGATTGCATGGATCGTGAAGCCGGCTCCGAGGAGCATGGAATGATGAGTTACCAGAGGATCGGCGCGGATGCTGTTGCCACGGGAGATCTCCGAATGGATGCTGGCAGAAATGGGACTGCGGAGTGGGGCATACACAGGTTTGCTTCTTCGCTGCCCTGGGGTCTTGCCGACTTAAATGGTGTCCCCGGCGAGGAGGAATTGAAGACCGTGCTTCATGAATACTGGCATGCGGTGCAGCACTCTCACATAACTACTCTGAATTGGGATAAGCGTGATGACCTCATGGGTCCAGTCTGGTTTGTTGAAGGATCTGCGGAATACATGGCTCAGTACGGCCTAGCGGATTTGAGGTCCCAAGGATTGCTGCCAGAGGTACCAATGGGCGATTGGTCTTTCGAGCTTGAGGGCAATATGGAGGACAAGCTTCGCAATGTAGATTCGGCCCTCAGCGGTGAGTGCGAAGGTCGTGAGCTCATGAGCATCACCGAATATTCTGATCCTTGCTCATCCTTGGGATACGACATGGGAGCCTGGGCCAGCGCCTACTTGCTGAACATTGCAGGTAACGATGTCTTGCTCGATAAGTTCTACCCGGACCTTGAGTCAAACGGCTGGCAAGCTTCTTTCGAGAAAGCTGCCGGTATGAGCCTCGAAGAGTTCAATGTGGAGTTCATGGCGTTCATGAACCAATCCACCGGCGAGCGAATGGCAATTCTTCCTCTTTTCCCGTCGGCCTGACCGACACGCACCGTTTAGTGACCTTGTCGAATGCATAATGCCAAACCGGATAACCAGAATTGGGGCGGATATTTCTTGGTGGCGGTTTCGCTGGCACTTTATGGGCGGCCAAACTATTTGCGACTAGCACCAATTATCTTTACGACGCTGAGTCTCAGGCCTAAAACAAAAAATCCAAGGACGATGAATGCGGCGGCGATTGCAAAGATGTAGCTAAGCATGCCTATTACGCCGCCCTCGCTACCGGGGTTTATAAACCAGTAAGGCCACCAGCCATCGCTGAGCCCGCGAATTAGT
>Ga0307978_1000499_pt1 | contig 32734 bp, 31 predicted proteins | sample OrgLakmetage1056_FD_203151 | JGI IMG/M metagenome (GOLD analysis project Ga0307978, IMG submission 203151) | Saline water microbial communities from Organic Lake, Antarctica - #1056 | ecosystem: Environmental > Aquatic > Non-marine Saline and Alkaline > Saline | place: Antarctica: Organic Lake...
CATACGTGCCTGTTCATCCATCATCGAATGCTTTCGTTTAGAAGAAATCAAGTTTTTACATCGAAAGCGTAAAACACATAATCCAAACTTCCAAGGCGAAGTCAATGTGGACTATATTCGAAATGCTTGGCGTTTGTGATTCAGGATGTTGATGACATCGCTACATTGAATTAATTAAATTAAGAGCAAGTTTGCTGTCAAATTATTATGTTATTGGACTAAAGCTTGCAACAAATACAGCCCGTTCTCCTTCTTTCACCGTCAATCCAGCGTGGGTAACATGACCGACAAATAGCATAACAGTCCCGTAATCAGGTTTTAGTTCCAAGGACGGATCTTCAACACGATGACCCCTTGATTCACTTGACCAGAAAGCAGTACCACCGCCTTCAAATTCATTTGCAGACGAAAGTGTAATCAGAACTGTGAGTTTCTGTCCATCTTCGTGTGGACGGAATGACCCAGATGTATAAAAGTTTACTGCAGGCTCTCTAGAAGAAAACGCCAGCTTGTTGCTATGAAGTAAATTGAGCAGCGAATTGGCTGGTCCAAATAGACTGTCAACCATCGTCTTGTGTTCAGAGTCTATCAGTTTACAGACACGAGCCATTATTTGATTTAGTTTGGCATCTATGTCACTATCAAAAGGCTCCACGCAAGGTGTATTGCCACTTGATGCTCGTTTTGCAGAAGCCATTGTTGGTATTCTAACAAGACCTTCATCCATCAAACCAGCTTCAAGACGAAGCTCTCTCTGCCTTGAAGCAATTAATTTGGCGGCCACTTTGATTGCACTACAATCTTCATCTGATACAACCTTTTCCATTAATATTACCGATTCTCCTCTAATAAAAGTATGATAATTGTTGCAATCAAGCGGCATGCAGAAAGAAACTCTTTCCCCAGTTTTAATGTTGATCTCCTCCCACCTTTCGTCTACTGGATCTTTCGAGTAGCTTGTCCACATCCTAGCCTGGCGTAATAGTTCCTGACGAGATATACCACCTTCAAATTGCTCAATGTTTGAATTTTCTTCGCATCGATCTGCTGCATGCTGAAGTGCGTACATCTTATCAGTCGAACTCATCGAGATCCAATTTTCAATCTCGAAGGAATCTCTGAAACAACCAATGCAAACTGATCCTGAGTAGAAATCAGCATTGTATCTGCAAATTCTTGTGCAAGGGGTTGGAGAAAAATGCTTTGAATTACTTTGCACGCTTTCTTGCTTTATTTCTATTGGATCTGGATCGATTGATGAGCCTTCGCTATTGTGGTCAGCTGCATATTCACCATCTTGCTCAAATTCGATCCATGCGTTTGCCTGCCGTCTCAATTCTTCTTCAGATATGGCCCCATCGAAAGTAGTGGCCATCGTAGATCTCCCAGCTGCATCTTCCAGGGCGTAAGACTTTTCGGAAGAAGTCATACTAACCCAATTGCTTATCTCGTGAGTATCTCGAAAGCAACCTATGCATACTTCGCCGTCGAAAAAATTCGAATTGTATCGACATATTCTATTGCATGGTGTTGGCTTGACTTTTGACTGACTTCCTGAAGTTGCCAAGGCCTGAGATAACGGAAGAATACCTAATAGAATGGCAGATGTTTTTAATTGTCGCATTCTCAAACTACCAAACATCAAATACCTTGTTTGAAGTGAAGATAGATGCGGCAGATGAAGGTTTATTGAGAAAATGAACTACAAGCTACATGAACATGAACACTCATGAACATCATCCATCATCCTTCATCCTTCATCCTACATACTTACATCATACTTTTAAGATGTACTATTATGTATTATGTACCATGTACCTAGCGATATGTACAAGGTACAATACCTGGTACAGAGGATGTCATTAGTCACTATTAGTCATTACATTTCGCTCGCTTTGCATGTAAAAAATACTTCTTATTTTCTTCCCCTTCCTCTTTTTTTCCCCAGAAACTCCAAGAAGATGATGAACAAAATTCTCGGTTATCCTGGCCATAAAAACAATCTAGAAAAACTAGCAAACCGGTAAACAAGTTTAGTGTATGTCTTTTAATCCTGCAGCAAAGCAGGCCACCGCCGCCACAGCCACCAAATCAAATGCAGTAGTCACCAACGAAGCAGCCGCTTCTGCGGAGTCACCCGATGATGCAATGTTCAAGATCAGGACATTTGATCTCTTTTGGGTAGACAAGTCGGCCCTCATGTATCGTGATGGTTTCGCAAAGGTACGTGAAGATCCTGTAGGACACATACGGCGCGTTATGCGCGAATTTGGTTCTGAGCACATAATATTATTTGAACCCAAGCTCACAATTCATCTTCCGACCACATTAGACTTTCAACAAGGAGACCCGCGTGGCAATGAGAGTTGTCAAACAGAAGTCCTCCATTCCTTTGATACTTCGTGATATGGCACCTCCCGTAGGCTCCATTTTCGACCCTGCCCTCAAGTGGGAAGAAGAACGCGAATATCGTCGTCTCGCAAACCAGGCTCAGGCACAAGCCGAGGCAGATGCTATCGCCGCCAAGGCCGCTGAGAAGAAGAAAGGAAGGAAGAATACCAAAGGAAAATCTACCGCTGATACTATCAAAGAGAACAACCAGGTCGATAAGGCCAAGAAGGATCTTGATAGAGACCTTCAGAAACTTGGAAATGTGAAAACTTTGAAAGCTCTCCAGGATGCAAGTTGCGACACGACTTCAGGAAAAATTCATCGCATGGTAAAAATTCTTCACTTTGCAGTAGCAGATCTTAAACAAGGAACTTTGCATGCCAGTGAAGCAGAAGTATTGGATATTTTGTGGGCTTTGGAAGGCATGTCTTCATTCAAGAATGCTGAGGGTCTCGTTGACCAAGATAAGGCGTACAAGAAGCAGTCAAAGGAATCGGAAAAAGATAAGAAAAGTTTGAAGAAAGATTCAAAGAAAGACTCCAAGAAGGATAAAAAGAAAGAGAAGAAGGACGAATCGAAGACCCTCGAAAAAGTCGCCCTGACCACTGAAGCACAGAATCTCAAGAATATTCTCAAGGATGGAGATGCCCGTGGTAGCTTTAAGGATTCATTGAAATACGCGAGGAAGCTGATGAATAGCAAAGACAATCTCATCTCATTCCAGCTCACAGAAATGGCAGATCGTCTCCCTCCTCTCAGTAGATACAATCGTCATTTCAAACTTGAAGAGTGGCAGTGTGATATTCTAGGTGCAATTGACGAGCGCCAGTCCGCAGTGGTTTGTGCCCCTACTTCGTCGGGAAAAACCCTTTTGAGTACATACACATGTAAGGTGGCTAACGGAACCGTACTCTTTGTGCTTCCAAGTGAGGCCCTTGTATGGCAGATTGCTGCAACATATTACGAATTCTTTAGAGGAAATGTTACCATTTGTACTGATCAGATTTCTTTCCAGGAAATCTCTGGAGATACTCAGGTTTACATTGGAACTCCCCGTGCAATTGAAAAAGCTCTAACTAAAGCCCGTGGATGTGCTGGACAGGAAATGACGAAGGGAGAAAAAGAATTTATGGTGCTTGATGGTGGATACGCTCAATTCGATTACCTAGTCCTTGATGAGGTGCATACTTTGAATGGACCAGAAGGTGACGCATTACAGAGAATCATTAGGTCTGTCACCTGTCCCTTCCTTGCGTTGAGTGCCACAATTGGAAATGCAACCCAACTTCAAGCCTGGATCTCAAGTGTCCGTAATGAACAAATTGTTGCAACATGTGTCGATGCCCCATCTAAACCTGAGGAGGTCATGTTGAAGGAACACTTCGCAAGATTCATCAACCTTCAGCGTTATGTTGTAACCGAATCTGAAGGAACAGATGGAAAGAAGGAATATAAACTCGTGAAACTGCATCCTGTTGCTGCAATGACACCTGAAAGGCTTCAGAACAGTGCGGAACTCATTTCTGGGTTGTCAATGACACCAAATGATATGGTTGATATCTGGGAGAGAATCAAGTCAATTTTTCCTGCTGATGCTCTTGACGAAATGGACGATCCCGATAACTTTTTTAAGACAGAGATGGGGCAGACCGATAGGATCACCTTGAACCAAACAAAGGATTACGAGCTTTGTTTGAAGAACCGTCTTGCTGCTTTATCCAAGTCTCACCTTGAATTGTACGAGAGTCTTCGCACTTCTCAGCTTCCTCCTAAGGTTGAAAAAAAGAAAGACGTCAGCGATATTCTCTACAATGTCATCGGGCAACTAAAAGAAAGCGATCTCTTACCTGCTGTCGCTTTCCAGCTTGATACATATGGGGCGTTTGACATGTTCAAAACACTTCTTGAAACTCTAGAGAAAGAGCAGGTTGCGGACTTCCCCAACTACAGAACGGATCTCATCAAGCTTGCACGCGAGAAGGCTCAGTTGCGTAAAGTTGCTGCCGGAAACGCAAGTCGTGTGAATTCAGCTGAGGCAGAGGAAGACGCCAAGTCTGGTTTCACTGACGATTTGGCTGTGCAGGAAGACACAACTCGTCCTCATGACAAATATGTTTTGAATCCACCTGGAAAGCGCTTGACTTACGGAGAGGTTGAAGACATCATTGCAGACATGAAGAAGTCTGGAGAAAAGGTAGACATCAACCATGCTCTCATCCGAGGTCTTAGACGTGGGATTGCAATTTATACCAATGAGGTTGGATTCTCTTGCTACCGTCGTCAAGTTCAGATGCTTGCACAAAAGGGTCGTCTCGCTGTTGTCTTCTCCGACTCAGCCCTTGCTTACGGAGTCAACATGCCTTTCCGTAGTTGTGTATTCTGTGGTGACATGGGAGACAAACTCACCCCTCTTATTGCACAGCAGATGCAAGGTCGTGCGGGACGTCGTGGTATGGATGTACAAGGAAATGTTATCTATCTCGGAATGGAGTGGTCTTACATTGAGAATCTCATGCTCGGACAAATTAGTCAAGTTACTGGAAAGGAGCCACGTTACCCTACCATGGACTTGCAATTGGCGCTCGCGCGATCCAACAATCCTGCCGAATATGGCCACTACATCCATGATGATGAGGACAACGTCCCTGCCTTTTCTAATGCAATTAAGAAAATGGGCCGTTCTCAGAACTGTTTCCCCACAGTGTCTAAGGACGCAATGAAGATGATGACGAGTACCACCCTTGAGGAATTCTGCGAAGGAAAAGAGTCTGACGAATATTACAATATTTCCAGAAAGGTTATCGAGGGCCTTGGATATGTTGACTCTAATCTTCGTTTGACGATGGACCACAATGTCCTTTCTATGGTTTGGGAATTCGGACATATGATTCCCGAGGCGATTCATCTATGTGCAATCCTGGAGCAGCTTTATTTCAACTTCTGTTACAACAAGACTAATGTTTTCAAGGAGAGTGATGGTACTCAAAACGATTTCCTTGCTGTTCTCTTACATGTCGTAGATCGTGTTCCTGCAAAGGAAGGAGAAGAGACTTTGCAGCAATTACTCAGACTCGAAGCTGGTGCTGACGGAAAGACTGCGAATGAAGACTTCCTACCTATCTGGAAAGAGACCGAGGACATTCTTCGTTCAACTAAGGCAACCATCGACGATCTTGATATTCCCCAGTCTGAGAAAGAGAAGATGCATCTTCCGGTTTCTATTGGAGCAGAGGGGAGCATTGGAGAACCTCTCGATAAGGGAGTATACGAGATGATTATTTTGAAGCAAAAGGGATTCCGCGCCGATCAGAGCACCGAGCGCCGCAACGAGTTGAAAGACCGTATTGTAAGATTCGGCCAAATTCTCCTCATTGCCCACAATAACATCCAACAGCCACATGGAAAGTATAATGCACTAGAGGTGCATTTCCGTAGGCTTTTCAACAACATCAAGTACAGCGTCAGTGATATGATGACACAGCTAACTGACCTAGCAGATCTCACTGAAGTGTAAACCAGTTTGACAGGTCGCGTTGTCAAAAGTTTGACGCTATCTCATAAAATAATAAGTATGGTGGATTATTTATTACATTTTGGACCATCACGACCATGTTTTTGACATCGCTCTGATCTCTTTTAGGAACTTAATTTCTTTCCTAATCCTCGCCTGGCGCAGCGTATTCCGATCGTTAAAGGTATTATACTGTTCCTGCAACTCCTGCATTTTGGCATCAAATTCCTTGTGAGCCGCCTCCTCGTCATCCTTGACTCCACTAATTAATTTGTCCATTTCACCTTCACTCAATTTCATCCATTGAGAAATATTTTCTTTTTCCAAATCATTGCAAAGATCCAAATTATCCGGGGAACAAGCTGGCACAAGCGCCTCCACTGCCCAAGCTTTCAGCGAAGGGAAATCTTTGTCGCCACCATATTCTTTTAAATCATTGGGATTGCCGTATAACAACGTTGGAGTCCCAAGGACTTCGAATCGATGACACAATGTTTCCTCTTTCTCACAATCAACTCTACCGATCACTACATTTTCGTCGTACATGAACTCATCACCTAGTCTTTCCCATGCGATATGCATCTGTTTACAATGCTGGCATGTTTGAGAGCAAAATTTGACCCATATAGTTTTTCCTTTTGTTACGACTTCCCAGTTGTCACTCTTTAGCTCAACAACTGTGCTAGAAGCCGCAGCTACAAAGCAAAGGAAAAGAATTTCTAAGCGCAGCATAACGAGTGAGAATAGTGGCGTGTTAAGTGATTATGTACTAGGATGACACAATAAATTAGGAATTAGGACGAGCTGCGAAGTAAGAGTATAAGGAGGAGGAGTATCATAATAATATATCAGTACGATCATAATATTATCGTAGTATTTCTTCCTATGCTTTTTTGGCCTCTTTTTTATCTATTGTTCTTTGAGGCTTCGTTCTCTCAAAAAGGCGTTATTTAGTGAACGTAAACATGAGGATGTTCTTCCCACTAATTACCTAATTTTTATAGTAAAATTAACATGTTGCGACGAAGGTCGCTTGCAAATTGCTTGTATGATTACTTGTATCCTGATATGTTTTATGGAAATGCAGTACACTACGTATCTTGCTTCCCCCGCCAGGCATTATTGTAGGTCCGAGGTAGCAATGCTGAGCAATGCCAAATAATGACGGTTGCGATAGGCCATTACTTGACATCATAGCGAAAACTCTTTTTTAGCACATCATACATCATCAATCATCACTGTTGGTAAAAATAAACCGAGTATTGCAGTAAACAACACGAGTGCTCACTGAACGGATGCATCTATCAAGAAAATGAGCTTCATTCGAGGACTACAGAGGATGGAAAGACTGTTGACGTCAGTGGCAGATTATGTGGGAGCTAACGACAACGTCCAGCAGCCACGTCCAAACCAAGTCATTGCTCGACACATTCAGAATCCTGCATTGCGGTCTTTTCCTCGTGGCGGCGAGACAAATGATCAATCACACGAAACGATTGAAAGTAGAACATTTCCAGAATTGCCATTTTCATCCATTGTTTCTCCGCCTCCAGATTCCTCGTCCGAAAGAGAATTTGTTCGATATTATGAAGGTATCTCGGGCACACTGCAAAATACGGTGTTGGAAAAAGTCATGCCGTCCATTTCAGATGAAACGAGAAAGCAGCTGTGTACTCTTTTAAGACAAGAAATGAATGCACAACGAATGCTGGATGAAGCAAAATCGGCTGCAGCGTCAGCACAGCAGAATGACGGCGAAAGAGAGCAGAATCATCTCGCGAACATGCACACCATTCTTCAACAAGTGGAAGAAGACTTGTCCGACTTCAGTCTGCAAGTTTTAGGATCAGTTGATGCGCACCTATCAGCTTTATCCGAGACCAGCGAATGGCAACTTGCATTGTTGCAATCGACAATACTGCATAGGGCAACCACACAACTAGCTGCATATGCATCACAAGGTCATGTCGAAGCAAGGAAGGTCCATACTCTACTTCATGATGCTTCTCTAATGAAGAGCCTTCTATTGAATGGTGGGCCAAAGGCTGGTCAATTTTTGTCAATGCTTTCTATTTATTACAATATACTGGACGCATCTCACCGAGCAAAGAGTGGTTCCACTTCCAATGACATATTTCATCGATTAGCTCTGGCAGTTGCATTGGAACATGCTTCGCCAATGAAAGTATTTGATACAAATGATATTATCGATCCCATTGGAAGATATACGCACTACGAAAACGCGTATCTGAAAGGTGAACTTGATCCTTCCTTTCCAATCCTCAACGTCTGGGAGCTACGAATGGTAGTTAATTGCGATGCTTCTAATGATGAGATTGAATGGTGCAGAAATATGCTGCGCAATTATAGGCCCGACCATATTATTGAGAGAAATGAGCAGTGGAAATATTGTATGATTGTAAAAAGTGATGTAAGATACAAATGTCCTGAATGGGCTCCAAATACTCCTAGAACGTACAAACAGATGATAAGTGGCGGGGGCAAATGTGGTCCCCGGGCATGGTTCGGGAGATTTGCATGTAAGTCCTTTGGGGTTCCTACGTGGGGCGTGCGCCAACCCGCTCATGCTGCAATGAGCAAGTGGACTCCCAATAACGGATGGATTATTTGCTTAGGGGGGCCTAATTGGAAAAAGAGTTATTGGGAAGATTGCAATGGTGTAGAATTTGACATAGAAGCAAGGGCCAGAAATTGCCACGACTTATATCAGAAAGTTCTTTGGCTCGATTGTTTTGCAGCTATAAATGGTGAAGGAAGTATTGGGAGTCGAAATAGGCAGCATTATCAAACTCGCTCTGTGGAACAAAGATTTTGGAGCGAGCTTTCGATGTTGCAAAAGAAATCAATGGCAGCATGTGTGGAGAAAGAATCCTATCCACGCCAGAGGGATGATAAGCAAGTCAAGACTCTTGTGGAATCAATTATTGGTCATCAAACAGCTTCCGCAGAATCAATTCTTATAGAGCCTGGCGGTAGAATCATTATTCCAGCGGGAGCATCGTTGACTCCAAAGAGTGCAAAGGTAATCTACATGAAAAGTTTCAATAGCACAAATAGCGGCCATCAAGCTCATTTGCAAGAAGATGGGAGTCTTGAGTTCCAAATCAGAACCAAACAGGACCAGTCGTACCGACTCGTTGCACGAGTTGTGAATGTTCACGCTAATCCAGGTCCTTTAAAGCTTCTTATTAATAGTAGTTCTTCGAAGAAAGATTACGTTATTGAGATTCCATACACGGAAGGTTATTGGACGGAATCTAAAAATATCGAAGTACACCTGCCAGCAGGAATGAACAGATTACGGTTTTACCGAGAAGAAGGCCTGGGATTGACTATCAAGGAATTTCTTTTAGCACCCTTGTGAATGGGTTGAAAATTATCTATGATTTTTTCAAATTCAGCATCGAAGGAGAGAATACCAATATGCATGCATGTACAGCATGTTAATTCAACCAGTGCCCCTATTGAAATTCCAAAAATAGACGATATATAAGCGAGTTGAACAGGAGAAAACCTACTCTCCATGTTTCCTGCCATAATTAAAGGATGAATTAATAGCCATCATCGGGAATTTGAACCTTCATTCCTTCCATATCTTTCCGAACACAAATTTGGCATCCTAAACGAGATGTATCGGTTAACTCCATTGCCATGTCAAGCATATCATCCTCCTCTGGGTCTTTTTCAGGCAGAGTATCATACATTTCTTGCTCAAATACCAAATGACAAGTTGCACATGCCAGTTCTGTGTTCAGATTGTGTTAGACCAAATTATCAAATGTATGAGATGGTCGTTATGTCCGCGATTGAATTCAATTCACGTACCTCCTCCACAAGCACCTTCCAACTCAATATTGTTGTCCTGTGCAACGTCTAGCATATGCTTTCCAATTTCGGCTTCTACAATTGTTTCCTCTCCCAAGTGATCAATGAATGTAACTTTAACAGATTCTCTGATTGTATACGATTGATGATAATTTCTAGTTGCTCGGTTTTGATGGGCAAGGTTCTTTGTAATGCTACAAGTCTTCATTGGATTCCCTCCGAGGTGCTGAGCTCTTGAGAATATAGATCTTGACGTTCGATTAATTATAGAGTACATTTCACAATCTTCAGCAATTTCTATGAAGCGGGTAAAAGTAGTTGTAGTTGATGCAGGTGTTGTTTTTATGGTGCCAAATGTATTAAGTGTGATGTGTCAAATGCGAAGGTGGCGCTATCTATTCAACTTCCCAATTCATCATCTTCTTCGTCACATTTTTTTCTTCCACTTCTTCCTGTTCCTGACACTTCCTTCCAAAGGCACGTCGGACGTCGGTCAGTCAGTGGTGGTTGGTTCAATGAGCAAAATCAAAATGCGTTCGCGCCATCTGATCTCTCCAACCCCCGATAAAATGTGACATTGAAAGTTAGTCATCATATCTAATCTTTTATGAACAAAGAACAAAGATCGATGCCAAGATCCAAGATGCCAAGATGCCAGCCTTTAAACTATCTCTCGTAGGTAGGTGAACACACACACTATCGTATTGTGAAACGAGTTTGAAGAATGTGAACTTCACATTCTATCTGAACACTCATTGATAGGGAATTGACGTTCTTCTATTACCGTTCACAAGTTAAGAAAAATCATTGATAGCAGATAACGCACTGAACTGTCATGACGAGCTTTCCCACTGCAATCCTAATTCTCCTTACTGCAGCAAACACTACATATGTCAGTGCGTTTGCATCTATCGCAAGAAATATGCTTGGAAGGAACATTGCGACGAGTATCAACTTTGAAAGTCTACCAAAGCCTGCTACCGTCAGTACTGCAGATCCCGCCACTATTGTAGAGAAATTAACAATTGAGAAAGATGAAGTACTAGCAGAGAGCGAAGAGATGGGTTTCTCATTTGGAGAGTTTGCAAAGCAGTATCCATTCAGCAGTAACGTTGCAATTGCCTCCACAAAAACTGCTGCTGCTGATCTTATCGCACAGGTAGTCATTGCACAAACTCCCATTGCAAATATTGATTGGGACAGAACCCTTCTATTCTTTGCTTTCGGTGCGATGTACTCTGGAGTATTTAATTACTTGTATCAAGTCAAGATTTTTAAGAAACTATTTGATGTTGATAAGTTCACATCACAGCCATGGGCAGACAAACTCAAGGACGAGGAAGGCTTGAAGGCTCTAGCTGCTCAGACTGCGCTGGATCTTACTGTGTTATCTTTGATATTTCTCCCAGCATTTTACGTCTTCAAGGCTGGTGTATTCAGTGGCTCTATGGACCCATCTATCTGGACAAGCACTGGACTTCATGCATGGCAAGAAAATTTTGCCAAGGATGAGTTCGATTTGATTAAAGTTTGGTTTCCAGCAGATTTGATATGCTTCTCTGTCCCACTTTACCTTCGTCTACCAACTCGTCATATAATCAGCTTTGTTTACACAGCATACCTTTCGTTTGCTCATGGTGCACATTAAGTGAGATCGATGTTGATTTACAAGCAAGGAATCTACAATGGCATTATCTAGCTATGGATGCAGAGTGTGTTGTGCAATGTATGTCCATTCAATTTGACCTCGAAGAGCATGGATTAACGTCCCATCTATAGGGCATATGATATTGAACTAGAAGAAAAGGCTTCTTTCATATCCAAGTGTGGGCAAGGATGTGATTTTATCCTATGAGGTGTTGAGATTTCTTAAACTTCCCTATCGTACAAAAAGAAAACCTTATTTCTGATTTTTGCAATCTTAAAATGAAAATACACTTTCTTGTGAATTATTTCTAGACTGAGCGTCCGTTTGTCACGAGTGTCAGTGAATATTGAACCCGTTTCCTCAAATTTGGTAGCGTTTGCATCTTTCGAGCAATTCACATTGTGCGCATGTCCAACAACAGCATCTTCGCCGGTGGCACAACCTATTAGTCGTAAGCTTCTAGTTTTCTTTCATGAAAGACTTGCCCCTCATCGAAATATATGTATATCATAGGTCAGATGAAAACATCAAAGCATTTATATCGATATCAAAATATGTGTAAGTAGAAGTACATAAAACAGTAACTTATATTCACTACGAAGACGCTTCATCGCATTTGTCCATTTCAATTTTCAATCTACTGAATTGATGACTATTCTATAAACAAGCGAACATAGTATAATTGCCTTTGACAGACGGACATATGCTTCAAGCTCTACTGAGCGAAGCGCTTAATTCGTCAAGGCAAAGTCAGAGTCGATTACAATTCATGCTGACGGATGTTGAAGGTAATGCTGACCTCACCCACATCAGAAGGGTGATCCTGGCAGCTCACTATCTCGAGTCCCAATGCTGTAATCTGTAAATTGACCGCTTCTGTGATGACCTCTACATTTTGGAAACGACGGAGCGCACTGAAATGTCCAACCACCTTGGTCGCAGCACTATCACTATCATTGGGTGATTTAGAGGCACCAAAAAGTGATGTTGTTCCTGTATCCACTGCATGAATTGCCTTTATGTTACTCGTCGTATTGCATCCGAACATTGGCTGTGGTGGTACTGGCGGTCCGAAGGAGAAACCTTGCAGAGGAGTTTTTTCCTGAGTAGCACGACTCCTGTCCCTGAAGAAATGCTGGAGGAAGAACTGGTGTACACAATAAATGGCAATAGAATTGATGCGGTAGACATCATGCGCGGTGTCTGATTGGTCTTGGAGCTTCTGTACAAAATCGTCGTAGGTCGGAATCAATTTTGCCACTTGCTCCCTTGAGTCGTCAATCTTGGTAACATCGTAGACAACGCTGTAGTACTCGAGTTCCGTTACAAGGGCAGCTTTTGTTTCGGAGATGGGCATCTTCACTTGACCATCTCTAAGATAGTTCAGAACGTAACGAAAGATCGTTCCGTCACGCTCAATGAAGATTTCAGATTCTTGATCTTGTTGCCACTGTTCAGAGACAATCTTTGCAAGCATGCATGCAGAATGACTTTCAAATACTGACCTGGATACTTCGTAGCGCTTACCGCCCACATTGAAGTTGACGACTGATTTTTGTGTGTTTGCCATTGCGCCGTGGGGTGAAAACATGTTCTATGGTTCGTTTTATGTTGATGATGGAGAAACTCAAAACAGTGAACAATGATGGATCAAGGATGGATGATGGATGTAAAATAATGTGAAATGTGAAAAGTGAACTTCTTTTGTGTTCCTCACAAAAATGTTTCCAAGTTAACGGTAATTTACCTGGATCGGTACATCCTTATAATATGTTGTACTTTGTACTAGTTTGTACTGCACCTTCTACTACTACCTACAACAATAATGTGCGTTAGAGAATAGGAGGTTACGTCGAATAAATCTGCTTGATATTGCTGTTATTTTATTCGTAAGCTGCAAGTTGCCGCAAGTGATGTGATGGAGAACATAGTATCTAGCTGTGACTACTTACTTCATCACGGCATATTACTAGTAGCCTCTAGCTAGAGTGGTGCTGCGCCTCCTAGCTTTTGTTCAATTTCTCGGCTTCTCTATTTCCACCTGGTTCCCTTAAACAATTCATTTTAATTCTCCAAAGGACGTAGTCTTCAAACTCGTCAAGATTTCCCATAATTTTCATTGATTGCACATGCACAGCACATTCCCAAGTTAGAATTATAGCACTGAGCGTACTGTCCAAAACAGTTCTCAATAAAATAATATCTGTTAGAAATTATTTGTTTGCTGTTGGCTGTGATGAGTGATTGCATTTCTGATTTTTATTGCGTGCTGTTTTAAATATTATTTACTAAACCGTTAGATAACCGGAAATCCAAATGGGTTGACCGCAAAATACAAAATCTAGAAATAAGGTCTGCAGTCTGCAGCAAGCAATCCACCAGCCACCAGTAAAAGTATGTTCGTAGTGTCAAGTATCAACTGGTGATCAAATGGAAAATGGAAAATGGAGCAACCAAGTACAGTAGTAAAGAGTGGAAACGGCTGCTTGTAGGTGTGTACAAATCTTTAAAAAATTAAATCACCAGCGCGACAACCGTCCTTTGAAATATGCGAAGAATTTGTACAACAATACTATTTGCAGTAGCACTGAACACTGGGTCTGTCGCAGCCTTTGCTCTTAGTACTTCGACCACCAGGTTTGCTAACCTTCAGCATGCTTCCATCAGCAGTGCCGCACCACCTCACGCAGAAAGAATAACAAAGTTCCAACTCAACGGTTCTACACCAGACGAACAAACTGCATCATTTTCATATGGCGAATTTGCGAAGCAATATCCATTTGTTAACAATGTTGGTATTGCCTCCACAAAAACTGCTGCTGCTGATCTTATCGCACAGGTAGTCATTGCACAAACTCCCATTGCAAATATCGATTGGGACAGAACCCTCCTCTTTTGTGCTTTCGGAGCAATCTACCTTGGAGGATTTCAATACTTGTATCAAGTCAATGTATTCAAGAAACTATTTGATGTTGATAAGTTCACATCACAGCCATGGGCAGACAAACTCAAGGACGAGGAAGGCTTGAAGGCTCTAGCTGCTCAGACTGCGTTGGATCTTACTGTGCTAACTTTGATATATCTCCCAGCATTTTACATCTTCAAGGCTGGTGTATTCAGTGGCTCTATGGACCCATCTATCTGGACAAGCACTGGACTTCATACATGGCAAGAAAATTTTGCCAAGGATGAGTTCGATTTGATTCGAGTTTGGTTTCCGGCAGATTTGATATGCTTCTCTGTCCCACTTTACCTTCGTCTACCAACTCGTCATATAGTTAGCTTTGTTTGGACAGCATACCTTTCATTTGCTCGTGGTGGACATTAAGAATGATTTTTAAAACAATTTTGAGTGCTGATTTGAAACACCTTTTGGTCATAATTGTTAAAATGATTTCAAAGGCCAGAGTGCTGTGTATTCTTCTTTGCCTTATTCCTCCTCATACAACAGAAGGAGATTTCATCTTTCCCGATTTTAATAATACTGTTGGTCTTGTATTTAACGGCAATGCCTCGACTTCAATTTGCGATGGTAACACCCCTTCCATTAAGACAAAATTATCATTGAGTAATCGCGGAGGATACGAGTCTACCCAAGAAACGGAAACCAATATAGGGCAAGACGTCAACGAACTTACTCATGAGTTTATTGCGCAGTTTGGTCATCGTAATCAATTCGAATCAAATCCTGAATCAGGTTGTCCAAGGAGACTTCGATTAACCCAATCATTGCCTTCTCAAGCTGGCAGTGTATTTCATGCGACACGGTTGCCAGTCATTCGAGGTTTTGATACCACATTTTCTTTCCAAATTACCGCCCACTCCAAAGTCTGCACGTATCATTTAGAGCCGATGGCGTCGCAAAATCATCATAAATCGTGCGCTGTGCATGGAGGGGATGGATTTTCATTCGTTATCCATTCTGATAAGAATGGAGCCAACGCGATTGGAGGAGATGGGCAAGACCTTGGATACGGAGGCATTGAAAACTCGGTTGTGATCGAATTTGACACATGGGCGAATGTGGATACACAAGGGAGTAATGATTTATTCCATGATCATATTTCAATTCATTCAGGTTCAAGGGGAGTCAACAGCGCAAATGCCTCAACAATGATCGGAAATTGGAGACCAGTGGAACTTGCTGATGGGAAGGTTCATCGAGCTCGAGTCCAATACCTTCCATATGTTGAGGAGAAATATCTTGATAGTATGACAGCAAACGATATATTGCTTCCATTTTTGAAAGATGACGGCGAAGGACGACGCTTGGGTACTTTGGCAGTTTTTATCGACGATGGAGTTAAGACGAGCAAGCCAATTCTTGCCATACCCTTGAATCTCAATATCTTGTTGGACCTGCCGCAAAGTTTAGCTTACGTAGGTTTCACTGGATCAACGGGCGCAAACTGGGAAAACCATGATATACTTGAGTGGCATTGGTGCGATTCAATTGATTGTCGAGGTGACAGAGACGAAATAGAGAGAATGGAACTTGGAAAATAGCTCAACAAATAGTACTAAAGAAAATGCTTGATTGATGTGCAGTATTATTCAATGCCTCAAATAGTCATGGAAGAGAAAAAGAGATGAGGGCTGTAAAACGCGTAGTTTATTTCAATTTTGAAAACTGAGAGGATGTGTCTTTACTAGTAGAGCTAGACATACCTTGTCTTTAGACTGAACTAATATATCTGAACTCAGTCATCATCAACATTCATTTACTTTACCACCTTAATTGGAAATGTTGGTGAAGAAAACTCTTCAGGATCTTCCTTTATTGAGTGAATAAGGTCAGACTCGGAAAGGGACTCTTGATCGTTTCCAACAGACCAATATGCATCAGGATGAAACCCAGCAAACATTACAACGAGAGCTTCATTGAATTCAGCTTGGAAACGGTTGAGAGGCAAGTCGTTCGGGACGTTGCGAAATGGATCTTCCAATTCTATAGAGACGTGCCACAATCCCAAGAACACCCCAACAGTTAAGAAATTTAGGACGGCTGCAGCAGTAACGTCGTTCACAAAGGTCAGCATCAATAGTGGCAAGAAGAGTGTAATCACGACAACGTAAAAGGTAGTCAATTGCGTGTGCGGAAATGGAAATGGAATGTATGCCACTTTCCTTGCTTGGTTGTACCCGAGCGTTCCGTCACTGACAAATTGATATAACCTACTAGCTACTGGCGGAGGAGTGTTGCCAAGTGCCCCGGCCTCAAATTCTCTAGACATGAATTCCTGGAGCCACATAGAACACAATGCAATCTTTGCTAGCGGCCCTCTTGCGCGTTGCAGCATTTCAATTTCTGCATCGCTAACTCCTCCCAGAACTCGCATGGGCCTGCAGCTGTTGTACAATGTTCTTTGCGCAGGCGTACGCACATTACCAATGAGATAATTCAGAATCACCAAGAAATGTGACAATTCAAAATTACTGTTTTCACAGTCATCCGCAGCGGAGTTGACAGATGGCCAAGGCATACCAGGCTCGTATTCGCACAGTGGAGCAGGTGCTTTAGACAAATCACTTCTGAGGGTTGTGAAAGCTACTGCTGAAAGCAGTGATAGCAGATGAGAACCTTCCTGTAAAAATAGTGACGGGGCTTGGTCCTTCTCCATCCCACCGTCAAGATTTGGGACAGAAATCAGACGAGATATTTTGGATCTGCGGTCAACAGGAGTTCGTTCGCTTCCTGACATGTTGTTGATCGATCTGTTTGTGTCGTTGTCTTTGAATGCACCTTTAGAAAAGGACCTGACGGACGACTGTGAGTTGATGGACTTTCCTTTAAATGCAGGTATATCACTCGTGGCAGCTTTGCGCTTGGGTCGTTTCCTCGGTTTGATTCGTTTCCACAAAGACCGTTTAATTTCTAGTGTATTTACCGTGCCAAAAGAAGCAATGTTTTCGCTTGAAAGGTTGGAATCCTGCTCGAGCATGACCTTCAGTTTTTGTGGTGTCATTGTGTTGGTAGTCTCCCTCTTCCGTTCTATAGAATCAAGGTCAGGATGCGCTCCAAAGGTGGGAGGCCTGATATGTTTATAGCGCTTGGATTGCAAGTGCCATGCAGCTAGCTCGATACCGACATCAAGCCATTTGGAATGCATCTGATGTAGACTGGTACATGCTTCCCAGTATCTATTGTATGAAAAGGAGCACTTGAACGTCAATAGAAATGTAAAGGCTGAAATCATGGAAGCAATAGGATAGGGGTGGGCGAACCAGCGAGTCTCGAGTTCATGTGTAGGCTCTTCCGCGAAGAACTCAAGTATGAGTAGGATCACAGTTGAAAGCAGTGCAGGGATGACGCCCTTATACAGAGCAGATCCATCAACACGAAACAGGGTCTCGTATATTTGAATTCCGTGGCCGTAGTCGATCATGGTCAGCACAAAACAGGTCTCTAATGATACAAAGCTTTCAAATGTATGTCAAAAGATGGAACTGGTTAGGAAATGTGCAGTACACAACAAAATAATGTGTTGCATTACGTGTGAATCTTTTAACACGAGTGAAACAAACAGAAACCTTTTTCACTCTTCTTCTTACATCAATTTCAAGTCCCTTTTTAGCGCCAAAAACACCCCCGCGCCAGAAGATTTGCCACAGAAGAGACACGATTATTAGTAATGCTCTGCATCAAAAGCAACATCTTGTGCAGATATCATCATACTATGATTATGATGGTAGCACTGACATGGCCAGTCGAGGGCTTGGTAATCAACAACAGTTTAAATCTCTCATTCAAAGGCGTTTACATATAAACCAAACTACATGCAAAACATGGAATAGGTAAAACTCGAAAACAGTGCACAATAAAACGGTTATATTGTAAGTTGACAGAGAACGTTAAAAAGATCTTTCAGTAGTGATCAGTAAATATTTGTATTGTATGGTACCACAATCCAAATATCCAAACAAGCTTTCACAGAGTTTCACAGACACATCATCCTGCATCATCATCACGCGTCGGCGCTCGATCTTTCTTCGTCTCATCTCATCATCATCATCTCGCATCTTACTTCTTCACTACGAATGGCCTGAGCACTGACTGACTGTCAACAATATCGTCATCCAATTCACAAAAGATTTTAGATATCACACACATATCTGCACACAAAGCAATCTGCACCCACATCGTTGTCATAGAGATAGCTGGTAGAAAATTGCTCACCTGCGCACAGAAGAAAGACAATGAAGTTGTCAGTCATCACATTTCTTGTTTGCCTTGCTCAAACTTCGTGCTTTCAGGTCAATTTGAGCAGGAATCCGATCAAGCGATTGTCCGCCGATACCCAGAGCTTATCTGCAACAGAAAATGATGTTGATACAGGCCCGAATGATAATGCCGGTTCCCCTAGGAAAAGATTAAAAGTAGTCGAGCCTCTTGTGAAGAGTGATGATGACGCCGATGATAGGGGGAGACGTCAATTGCTTTTCTCGCTCTTAACTTCGTCCATGTCAGCAACTCTTATTCCTTTGTTTCCAGCTTACGCAGCAGCAACGAAAGAGGCATCAATCGTAGAAGAGGAATCCATTGCAAACGCATTCAAAAATGCAGTGGGAGGAAAGTTAATTATCCCTCCGATGGATACGAGATCCTATGATACTTTTACACTGCCCAATGGCCTCAAAGTCATTCTTTGCTCAGATCCTTCTTCAAACACTGCGTCAGCTGCAATGGATGTGCATGTTGGCGCTGCATCTGATCCTGATGACGTTCCTGGACTAGCTCATTTGTAAGTTGTTTTTTCCTTGTATTTTTGATATATAATAAATACATTGTATATTGACCATTCTTGATGCCATTCTAACTATTTGAATTTCAGCACTGAACATATGCTCTTCCTCGGAACCAAGAAATATCCAGAAGAAGCATCATTTGAAAAATACCTCTCGTCAAATGGTGGAGCATCAAATGCATTTACTGATAGTGAGAATACTGTCTACTATTTCGATATAACTGCTGACAATGACAAGATATTGGGCGAAGGTCTGGATAGATTTGGGTCTTTCTTTACTGGCCCTCTCTTTACAGAGTCTAGCACCATGCGTGAACTGAATGCCATCGAAAGTGAGAATGCAAAGAATTTGCAGTCTGACGTTTTCCGTCTCTATCAGATTGAAAAATCAAGATCCAATTCACTTCATCCGTACAGCAAATTTTACACTGGTAACAAGGCTACTCTGCTGGACGAGACAAAGAAAAAGAATCTGGATTTGAGATCCGAATTGATCAAATTCTGGGGCACATACTATTCAGCTGACCAAATGGCCCTGGCAATAGTTGCACCACAATCCATCTCCCTTTTGAAGGAGATTGTTACTTCCGCGTTTGCACAGATTCCCACAAATCAAGAAAGGCCTGGGATCAAACCAGAACAAGCATGGGCTGGTAAAATTCTGCCATTTGGACCTGGTACTAGTGTCATCCCAGCACAGACTCAAATAGTAGAAGTAGTACCAGTAGCAGATTTACGCCAAGTTATTCTTACTTGGCCAATTGTGTTTGATTCGGTTGAAGACAGAGAGAGTCAATACCTGGATAAACCAGCAGTGTACTTATCGCATTTGCTGGGACACGAAGGCCCGGAATCCCTTTTATCGTATCTTAAAAAACAAGGATTGGTAAATGGACTCGGAGCGTCCATTGATGCTGAACTATCTGACTTTTACACTTTCCAAGTTAGCGCCTCACTGACGATGAAAGGTTTGGATAATATTGACGTCATCGTCGAGGCAATTTATTCGTACATCAATATGTTGAAGGAAAACCCTACTCCTCGGTATGTTTATGAAGAGGTCCTTCAACTCAGGTGAGTACTTCTTGGATGTTTAAATTGTTATCTTTTCATATGTGGCCTATTTTCTTACCTAGAATACGAATTCCTCGCCATAGTGAATTGGGATGGAGATTTACAACACCTGGTGCGCCTGGACCACATGCCCAATCACTCGCTCAAAACCTACTGAAATATCCTGAATCGCTAGTGATTGCCGGACCGCGACGTATGGCTCTGAGGACATCTGACAATGTCTTCATAAATTCTGAGAAGCCACGTACAAATTTTGCTTCGAATGCCCAATTTGACGATACTGTCAAGTCCACTTCACAACTGTTGACGAAGTTGACAGTTGGTAATTGTATCGTTACCGTTGTCAGCAAGTCCTTTGACGGCAAGGCTAAGAAACAAGAAAAGTGGTACGGAACCAAATATAATGTTAGACCCCTGTCGCCTCGAACTGCCAACCAATGGTTGAACTGCAAGAGCGCATCCAATTATGGAATTGATTACCCTCGACCAAACCTATTTATTCCTGAAGAGAAGGGTCTCATAGTCAAAAAGCCGGTTCGAGAAAGTGATAAGAGAAAGAGGCCTCCTACCCTGGAGGAAAGATTGAAACCAATCACACCGCCGAAATTGATCCGCGACGATGGAGATAATGGTCGATGGACAGTGTATTTCAAGCAAGATGACACATTCGGCCAGCCAAAGTCGTTAGCCATCTTCCAGATTTTGACAAAGGATACATTTTCCTCCCCTATTAAAGCTGTATTAGCGGCACTGTATCAAGTTTCAGCAAATGATCGTCTTCAAGAATACGCCTACGATGCCAGCCTGGCCGATCTATCGTACGATATTCAGGTACTTCCTCGCGGTGTGAGGCTAACATTTGGTGGTTACAATGACAAGCTATTGGATTTTGCAACGTATATATCAAAGAAGTTATCAAAAGATGTGACAACTCTACTTCCTGATAGCAATGAAGAGTTTGAGCGTTATAGAGATGAGTTACGTCGTGCCTACGCAGGTTTCGACGTACAGCAGCCATATTCCCATGCGATTTACTACACTAACCTACTGTTGCAGCCAAAGGCCTTCCAATATACGAATGCTGAATTGAGAGATGCCATCGAAAAAGTGAATCTCAATGATCTTGCTGATTACGTCAAAAAGATTTGGGACTCTGGGAAGGCTGAAGCGCTGTTACAGGGGAATCTTGACCAGAAAGAGGCACTCCAATTCGTCGAAGTTATTGATACCACCCTTGCGTTTGAAACTATGCCAGCGAAAGACGTTCCAGGTCGTTTGAAACCTTTACCAATACCCATGACAAGTTCAGATTCCGCTCCTATCCGTATTTCTACTGCAGAAGCAAATCCCTCAAATACAAATACCGCTGTCCAAGTTACATTCCAGTGTCTAGATCCTTCAGAGAAGGCACATGTTGTCGTTGAGGTTTTGAATTACATCGTCACTGAGAGGTTTTACGAGGATTTGAGAACGAAGCAACAGGTACGCATTGTATTCATTGAAATTGCTAATCTTTTTAGGATCGTCCTACTCATTACCATTTTTACGATCGTCCTGCTCATTACCATTTTTTTCTTGTAAGCTCGGGTATATTGTCTCGTGTGGAGTGAAGGCTGTCTCCTCAGCCAGACTACTGTCGTTCGTAGTTCAAAGCAGGCAAGTATTTTTGTTCTTACTAATAATTTTGGATGGTCAGGATTACTCATAAACATCATCTCATACTTTATGTACAGTGTCGCGCCTCCTGAAAAACTGAATTCCGAGATCTTGAAGTTTATTGGCAATGTTAAGGAAAATTTCCTGGACACTCTCACTGAAAAAGATGTCAATACTTTTGCTAGAACGTTGTTGTTGAAGAAAACGGACCCAGACAAAAGATTGGCGTCAGAAGCAACGCGTAATTGGAATGAAATCGCGACAGGCAGACTCCAATTCGACAGGCGCCAAAAAGAAGCCGAGGCTCTGCTTAATGTAAGGAAAGACGATATTCTGAACTACTGGAATGACAATATCTTGGGTGCTTCTGGTGGCCGTCGAATGCTAATTAGTGAAGTTGTTCCCAAAAGTGGTGCTGCGTCCTCAAAAGTTCCTGCAAAATCTTATGATGGTGGCCGCCAGCTCGGAATTAACAATGTTGACAGTTACCGCAAAGATAGAGAAACAGAGCTATAAATTCAAACCAATTAAATATCTGGCAAATTATTATTTCTACTTTTTCTTATTCAGCATGGAGCTGAAGAAGCCAAAACTGCTGCTGACAGCACTAGCTGCTGCAGAGCTTGTACTCTTCCTTTCGGCCTCGGCCTTGTTAGACCTTTCCTTCTCAAGGTTTTGGATCAATTCCAGTTCCTTGACTGACTGTTCTGCTTGAATTGGTAATAGCATAAAGCGACGGGACGATGGCATTGGATTAAGCAGGAGAGGGGTGTCATCGTAATCGGCAGAGTCCTGTGAGTCGGATGAGGCATCAATATGGCTCATAGCCGATTGAACCTTACATTCTCCAAAGATCGAAGTGAAGAACATGCCGCAGAAGCTTAAAACTGTTCCGTGCCTCCTATCGATGATTTTCTGGCAAGCTTCAAATTTGAAATTTGGATCTTCATTAAGAATTTTAACAATGATTTCTTTCAGCTCGTCCAGTAAGCCACTAGAAAATTGTGACACAGTTACTTCCGTGTCCTCCTCAATAGTATTTTCGTCAACAGGTAAGAATAAATCGCCTCCAAAATCATGTTGATTGCGTTCGAAGTAACAATTGAGGATGAAAGTCACATCCATTAGCATTTGCACTAATGACGAAATACCACATTTTGATAATCCCGAGTCTTTGGGGTTCATTTCTTCGTCGTCATTTCCAACTGACGCTTCATGCATTGACTTTGATAGTGACAGCAACGATTCTCGCATCAAACAAGACCTCAAAAGCTTCATCATTGTCATATTCCCGCTTGGAGAATCTATTCCCATTGCTATTGCGTATGACGACGATGGAAATTGCTGCATCGAGTCAGAGGGAGAGACGCTTTGGTTCAGAATGCATGCGATCGACACGAAATAATTCACCAAGAAGCTTGAAACGTTTCCAATCTGAGGTTTATCATCATTTTTAGAGCCCAAATTGATTTCTTCATCTTCAAGTGCATCTCCAATTTCTTGTTGCAATAAATCCTCTTCAGATGAAGCGCTAAAGAGGTGCAATCGCTTCCATTCTAATTCTGGTACAGCTGACGCGGTCACAATAAATTGCTTATACTCAGACATGAATGCATTCAATGATGGGGAGAGCGCAACAACAGCCCATTTTGCCAGGCAGGCGTCAACAATCCCGTCAAGCATTATTTGAATTGTCCCCAAAGCGCTTTCTGGTCCGTTGGCTGCGTGTTTCAGACCTCTCGCAGAAAGAAGTGCCAACTCTGATAATGTGAGTGTGCGAAAAGTGTTGTTTCCTTTCATATCCACAACATCAGAACCAGATGAAAGGAGCATAGTTTCGTGAACCATTTCTGCTCCATGAAAATGTGTGCCCGAAAATGCACCTTCCATTGCCTCGAGTGATTCTTCATATGTTATCACGCCATCATCGTCAACATCCGAAATTTCGAAAGCTGATTGCAACTCGACAATAGTTATCATTCCCACTTTGCCACCAGACTTGGAAGCAATTACTGCAGGTGACGAGTTGGGATCTAACAAAGTTGGCAAGGAAGTCAACCGAAACTTAAGTAAGTAGCAAAGCCTACCTAAGATAAGTTCTTTGGTAGCAATTTCGTCATCGTCTGAAGAGATTTTTGCTAACATTCTCCTCAATTCGTTCAAGAGCCTACCCATGATTTCGCATGTTTGAACGTATAAACTTTGTTTTAATCTACGCTCACTTTCTTCTCTCTCTTCCGCATGAACTAGAAGCTCATGAGCATCGTCGCTAACTTTTTTCAAAGCCCTATCTAATTCTGTTGCAATATGTAGAGTGTTTCGATACGCTTCGTGCGGCAAAATTTCCTTGAATGGAGGTGCGTTGGCGAGAGATGCTCTTAGCGCAGAAATGACTTGGCGATGAACTGAATGGAAGGAAGTGGTCAAAATTGAGTGCACCAATGAAGAGAAAGTATTTGAAAAGAGAGTTCCCCACAACGAAAATCCTCGTATCTGCGAGGAGATTGAAGTATTCGTAGCAGTTGTAGCAGCAGTAGTTGTCAAACCCTCCAAAGCTCTCGTCACAACTTTTACGTCAATTAAGTTGATGGCCTCCTCCCAAGTGCAAATACCACTTGATAGTTTCCGCAAGCAATCAGCTCCGTCTGTCTTATCATACAAAGATTGGCGCATGTGACCAAGTCTGCTTGCTGTTGTGCCAGCGATGCCTATCAAAATAGCCTTCACCTTGGAACGGATCAAAGGAAGATGCGCAGCGAGAAAATTGGAAATCTTGGTCTTTAGTTGTCCAACGTCAAATAGAGGGAGGCTACCTATCACATTGTCCTCATCTTCATCTTTCTCATATCTCCGAAGCATAAATATCTGGCACGGGTACAGAATTATATCATATTGAAGAATCAATAAAATTTCCGAAATGGTCTTCTCGGCCGCGTCTGTTGATTCTTCAGAATAAAAAGTCGAATCCTTCTTACTCCTTGGTGGCGAACCTTTGGCCATTGATCTAGGAGATAGCTTGTCGAGGAGGTCATGAATCACCTTGGTTTTTGAATCAAAATACAAATCCATAAGTTTGTTTGCTCTTTGCGTCTCAGGGATCTTTTGGACATTCAGCAAGTGGATAGCGGAAAGTGCTCTTGCAGTTCCTGAACAGCTCTGCGAAAGGTTAAGTAAGTATTGTTTAGACATCTGAATGATGCGAAGTGGAATAGACTGGAGATGCAGGTATATCATTTTGATTTGCATCAACAATGCTGCACTTTGCGGGGGGCAAAAGTCATCCTTCGGGTTTACACCAGTCAGAACATTTGCGAGAGGATATTGTCGTGCGTATTTCGTAATGAGGACAAATGTTTTAATAAGAGTTGATGCTGCACCGTGTACATCACCTATGTCCAGGCACGAATGAACAGCTCTAGGTGCATCGGATAATTGGAGTCGATCGAGAAGATCTCTGTCATGTGTGACAATTATTTCCGTGTGTGCTTCTTCCTCTTTATTTTCACCATTATCACTACTAGCACGCTTCAATAGATATTCAACTAAGCTTGGAATACTAGTTACTAAATCATCTAAAACCTTTGCATCGCGTTGCATATCGAGAACTTCGTCGCTGCTACCAACTAACTCTCGGTATCGACTCGCTAGAACCAGTTTTAGTTCTGTCTTTTTTGCTTCGGCCTCTGAGAGAGCCTGGCGATGAAGAGCTCGCATCTCATCGATTGTCAGCGACTTCGCGAGGGAATTCGAGTAAGAAGTGGGTTGCGGTAGGGACATGGTCAATGCTGTAAAAGTTGTTGAGCTCAATCTCCTCTGCAAAGGTTGTCTTTCTTATCGGGTATCGGGTGTCGGAAGGTGGTCGGTGGTGTTGTGGTACGAAGTTGGCAGTGTCGCATTTATTGATTGTACTGGTCGCTTTCTGGCGGCGGCGGCGAGAAAAAAAATACATTTACATGTGTGTCTATCTAACGGTCACTTTTAAACTGCTGGAAAACCATTCACCCTGACTACTACTCTCTACTACTACTGTTGTTGTGAGACAATAATTCTTTCGTTTAGCAAGCAACGTAAATAAAGATAACAGGTATCGTAACGCAGTAAGTAGGTCCAACATCGGTAGCGAGTATCTACATACTTCTTTATTTTCTAACTCATAAGAAAAGGAACCCATTTCAAAAGATTTAGCATTGTCCACAAGTCATCGGACATCTATTTCTTACTCTCCAACTTTGTTCACATAGATCCATATTCTGTACTCTAACATACTGACAATTTCTTCTTTCGCCTCCGAGCTGCTTAATTTTAAATCTCTTTGTTTTATCTTTGCAAGCAACACCTTCTTCATTGACTGCGCACACGCCACAGGTCGACCGGCACTTATTTCTTACTCTCCAACTATCCTTGCATAGGTCCATATCATTGTTTCTCACATATTGACAATTCTTCTTCTGGTCACCAAGCTGAGGGATTTTGAACTTTCCTCTAGAATCTATGCACACCTCATATTCTGTGTCGACAGCAAGTTCTTCATGACCGTGATCATCATCATGACATTTCGAGGTTCCATCAACGGCTGTAAAGGTTTTATCAAACTCACGATTAGGGCATTGCACACTGTAGTAAAGATGGAGGACGGACATTGGCTGCAAGCATAAATAAGGACATTCGGAATCTGTTCCTTGTATTATCCCTTGGCAGTTATCTTCTATCTCAACAATGTGCTCAAGGTACAACTCATCGTATTCATCACACGTCATTTGCAAGTGTTCATCAACGTGGTCATGTCCATGCTCTTCTTCTTCGTCCTCCTCGTCATGGTGTTCTTCCCCATGATCGTGGTCTTGGTCGCATGTGCCACAGCTCAATGGGCATCTATTTCCAACAATCCAGCTTGTGTCGCATAGATCCAAATCGTTATTTCTCACGTATTGGCAGTTTCTCTCCTGGCCTGCGATTTCAGGAATGGCAAATTTTCCTCTGTTGTCCTCGCAGATTGCAAGACCTCTAAGAGTCGCAGCAAAGGTTGAGGATATTATAGACAGTAGTAGAATGATGCTGAGGATTGCCTTCATTTGTAATAAGAAATTGATGTAACTGGTCAATGATTTTATCTTATATGAAGCGTGGTCCACCGGCTGCCGGTACGTCTACGAAGAGCTACTATCAGTCGAGCGGACAAAAAGTTTCATGCGTTGAAAAAATAAAATGTGAGAATTCTGTCAACGAGAACCCTACACAACAGTCACATTAAATTTTAGAAAACAAAATAATGTTCAGGGTTACTAGTTGTTAGTATCCAATTTCAATTCGGATGGTTCATGTAAAATTTACTGCAAGTCATTGGATATGTTTCTTACTCTCCAACTCTACCTACACTACTGTTGTTGTATCGTAGTAGTAAAAATTTGTAAATATTTTTTCGATCCTCGATAAAATGAAAAGCCGTTAAATGAACCAAAGTCGTCAGGAGATTTAGCTAAAGGCGTCTTGCTTGCTTGCCACCAATCAAATCACTCTAAACGTTACCGTTATATGCCACGGGATTTAGCTAAAAATGTTGAGCTATTTAGCTCACTTCACTCACTTTTTTATCACAACTTCAAAATTCTGTGGGGGGACCGACTTTTATGACCCCTAATTGAATTACACTCTCTAGCATCATTGATCATAAAGCACAGAGACTTCATTAACCAAACACATTGGCATCGCGTCTCCTTTTAAAATGATCCCGCTGTCGATTCCCCCAAACCAAGCATGGCTCGCTATATTTTTGCCAGCTCTTCTGTACTACACTCTATTGTCGCCAACAAATACTCCTATTCTATCCTACCTCAACCTACTTCCTTCCTATGCTCCGCTAAATACAACCATCCACCTCCAGCATGGAACACAAGATGAAATCAACAAAATACTCATCTCCAAGAGCAGTTTCGAAAAGGTAATTGACAATGATTCTGATGCAATGTTTTATGACATGACGTGGGTAGAAGACGCTGAACTGGGAAGAGGATATCTTCTCCTGTCGGACTCTGCTTCTAGTGGAAAAGTTTGGAGATACGAAACTGGCGGTGGCTTGGTTCCTATCGGTAAATCGCTTTATTTAGACCACAGTGGCTGTCGCTCAAATTTCTGGACATCTTGTAAAAAAGATTCGAGGTCTGGCAGCAAAGGGTTGATTGTGCAGGCTATCAGAGATGAGGATCGATTCGACATTGGGAGCCTCATTATAGTAGAAGGAGGTGAAAAACGAATCGTTCGTTTGGAGAAGGATGGTGCTCGTACTCCTTTGGTGCTTAACGTACCATCATTGTGCAACAAAAATGAGTCAGTACGATTGAGTAGTCCTGGTAAAGTTGTGTACACTCCTTTTGGTGACTTGCTCTTCACGGAGACTGTGCAGTGCCGAGAGCAGGTTGGAAACGAAAATGAAACTAGAGTGATTACCAAAAGTGGTCTATTTAGAATCAAAGATGTAGTGAATATACCTTCGATTACATTTCATCAAAGCCGTGCTGCTCACAAATGGACCGTGGAGGATATGATTACAGAGGTTGCAGTAGAATTAGCATATATTGGAATGGAAACTATATCAAGTGTGGTGGTGGAAAAAGATGCCATGACTCTTCTCATTTCTGGCAATAGTTTTGAAGAGGGTCAAGGATGTCGTCATGTCATTTACAAAGTGGTGGATGATATGGACGATGCTGATGGAAGCACTAAGAACATTTCAGATATGCAATTATTCTTTGATATGAGCAAATTCTTTCCCAAACAAAATATATGCAGAGGCGAAGATACCCACATTGCAATGACGATTGATAACCAAGGAAATGTCTTTGCGTCGTATCCTGGTGGAATTGCAATTATTGATAACTATGGAGAGCTACTGGTAACTGTGAAAATTGGAGGCATAGATGGAAAAGGTTCAGATTTGGATATGTTGGCTAATGCACTCACTATTGGAAACGATGGATACCTGTATATGTCTACAGATACTACGCTGCAGAGATACAAAATGAAATCCAAAATGTTGGAGTATCCGACAAACTTGATTGTTCCCAAGAAAAAATAAATATAGACAGGAACAGTTTTATTCTAGCAGGGCTGTATTTGGGTATGTTAAATTTCTTTAGTAGAGCTGAAACTCTATCAATCTTTGCGATAATGGAAGCAAAACCCTACCAGCGCATATGCCAAATAATGCAGATTGAGCCTTCGAAAGATTAGCCACAGTGTAATTTTTATCAGCATTTTATGCGAAGAAGAAGCATATTATGCAAGGCTTCATTGATGACTCAGGAGACGCAAAAAAACTTTGCTTGTGCAGCGCTGCTCGACAGTCGACAGCATAGATTGCAAGTCCGCGTATTCGTTTAGCGTTTTCTCTTCTTCTTGCTCAGATTTCCTATGTTCCTTTCCTTCTTATTCAACATATCACCTTTCCCATTTACGTATTTTCCGTACCGTTCTAGGAGTTCCTCATCTGTAATTTGCTGCTTTTCGACCTTGTCATCAAATTTACTCTGCGATCTCGACTTGATAGCAGATGTCCATGTGTCTTCGACGGATTTATGAAAATTATTGAAAGATCTCCTCCCAATTATTTCAGCGGACACGCCATACATATCAGATGAAGAAGCCATGATAGGAATGGATGCATCATTTTCACTATCATTTGTGGACGGGTTATGCTGAGGTGTTTTCACATCTAAGTTTTGGGAGTTTTGATTAGTTTCATCTTCCGACAATGGTTTTGCTTTAGACGGAGTTAAGCGTTGCATGAATCTCATTCCCATGGTGGAGCCCGACAGAGCCTTTTTCGACGACATGGTGTTAGATGGTGTTGCTACAAATTATTCTTTATATCAAGCAATAGATAGCAGATGAAAGTAGGTATTTAGACGCCGCCAGCGTGCTTGGTTAATTCAATATTGTATCTAAATGTAAGCAAAATTCATCCAAAAATTGATTGGTTGCGAAGGAGAGGCCCTTTCTTTCATTCACCACACTACTACTGTTGTTGTCACGTTGAATTATATTATTAATTATTGTTTCTACCCCTGAGCTAATTGTTTATTGTAGGTGCACCCAAGTAATACTCCCGTCAAACCAACTTTGCCTTTCAGGATCCTACAGAAAGTCAATCTATTTTGAAATTGCAGCATGGCATCGATAACGATAAGGACAGTCAACGAACTGAAAGATTCTCTTTCAAAAGAGCTCAACAGAGATGACACTGAACGATGCACTGACATCATAGACCAACTAGATGCTGTTCAAGATATGTCTCTCAAAGTTCTCTCAGAAACACTTGTTGGTACTGTAGTTAGCAAGTTTAAAGCGCACAATGATACTAGCGTCGCAGCAAAGGCAAAAGCTCTTGTCAAGAGATGGAAGCAACTCGCTAAACAGGGTGGCGTCGGCAAGTCTCCTTCTGCAGGTAGTTCTTTAAAAACAAAAGCAAAGCCCGTTGCAACAAAGAAGCCTACCACCGCTCCTGTAGTTGCTGCGTCGTCCTCCTCTTCTACCAGCGGTACTGATTGGGATCATTTGCCACCTCTGCGCAAAAGTACTGCCAATAAATTGCATCAGATATTCAACCTATCCACTGCATCGCTCACGAAGAGTGATATTCACATTGAGGCAATTAAATCACTTACAATCAGCCGCGCTACCGAGGTTGAAATTGCATGCCACGAATATTCGAAGGGAATCAAACAAAGTTATCTTGATAAAATTCGTTCGCTCATCTTCAATCTCAAAAAGAACTCTGACCTTCGTGAAAATGTAATTTTAGGATCAACACAGCCTGAAACGTTGGTCACCCTCGCACCTGAACAGTTGGCCACAGCAGAAAAGAGTGAGGAGAGGAACAAAGCAGAAGCAAAATTGAAGGATTCGAGGCGATTGGACTGGGAACAAGCAAATGAAGGAAAGATCAATGAAATGTGTGGAATCAAGGGTGATCTTCTTCTGGCGAGTCTATTCACTTGTGGGAGGTGTAAAAGTATCAAGACAACTAGTACACAAAAACAGACGAGGAGTGCTGATGAACCCATGACTGTCTTTGTCTTTTGTTTGAATTGCGGAAACAGGTGGAGGTGTTGAAAAGGATTGTAACCTTTGATATAATGCGAGTGCGTGTACAAGTAGGGGAAGTAAAAAGATTTCAAAACTGCTATATGAATATGTTTTTTTTATCCATTACTCAAAGCCTGTCAATAGATTCCACAACTGTTCAAATGTCATGACAAATCCACCACAAGCAATGACTCGTTGTCGGAGGAGTATATCATCTGTCACGACTACCGTTTCATTTTTTGATTTTGCTTGAAGTATTCTCTTTTCAATTCTTCCAATTAATCGATGTATTTTCCAGTTCGATATTTGCTTCAATGTCGACTTTTCGTGCTTTTGGAACCAGGGAATGTTTGATTTTGTAGATGATGTGAATGCGCAATAAGGCGAGTCAGGCCGAAGTAGACAAAGGGGTTTCAAATGGTTTCGCTTTCTTCCTCCTCCTTGTTCATTTCTCATCAATGTGTAAATTGTAAGGTTTTCGTAATCTTCGTCTAGATCACTAGATGAAGCACTCGCAGATATATCAGCAATTACATCCTCCAAGGATTCTCTGCCAGATGTCATAGTTGAGGTGCTTATCCCTGTCAACGAATTCTCCTTCGCGCGAGTACGTGCTTCGACCAATTCCACAACGACATCGTCTACTTCATCTTTGCTGTCAGTAACTTGTACTTGAAGCCACGGATTTACATTCCAAAGCCTATTTTTAATGTGTTTCATTCCTTTTCCATCGAAAAACACAACTGCACGGTTAAAAGAATCCATCCTATGAAGCAGTAAATCAATCTTTGGTAGAAGATCCATTCTATCTCCCATATTTTCTTCATTTTTCACATGCAGAAACGAAATTAATGTTGAATTTCGTTTATCACAAGATTCCATGTCGAATGGTGTCTTGGTAAGCTTGAGTGGTCCATTGCAACCGTCAATAATGAAGAGATTTCCTTTCTCCTTTGGATGCGGTCTCCTCGTCACCTTGGGCGATGATTTCGTTGTAGATCTGATCCATTCAAAGCCTACTAACCAAATGCATATTAATGGAAGAAGAACCGATAGTATGATAACGCAGACATTTGTATCGTAATTAGTTAGTAGAGACATGTACAATGCTCTCTCTATGGTCTCTAGCTAGAGTGAGATAGGTGACAGATCGCGCTATGAGCTATGAGCCTCTATGAGCTATGAGCTATGAGCTATTGTATGAGATGGTTGAATAATTGTAAATTGAAAGTTTCGAAGGAGAGACGAAGGAAGAGAGTAGAGCGATCCTGTTGACTGCTTATTTCTGTCGAACTTTGGAATAATGCCACCATGTCACGAGCCACGATCAACTAGAAGAAGATTCTGAACTGCTGCCCTCATCTCAATTCCCAAATAACGAATAACTGATTGGATTGATAGTTCATTGTTTGTTATTTGTATAAAGTTATTGCTGGCAATTCCTAATTCCAGAGTGTGTGAATTTTGAAATTGGTAGCTTGTAACCCCCCGACCTACATGGATGGTAGATATTCAACCAACACGGACAGCAAAAGAGGAAAACTAATCAATTCTATGCTGCAATGTTTGGGCATCAAAGTTTCCTTATTTGACGGACGGGTAGGGTTTGGGTCGATCGCATATTATGTCTTAATTATACTTACCTTAGAGAGTCAGTGCTTGATCATGAAGAAGCATCGGCACGGAGAGGAGCTGGCCATTCACGAGTGAAATACCTCTGGCTGTACGTGATCCTTCATTACTAGGCTCTCAGAGTCTAGTTTCTCTATAATTTTTGAACTG
>Ga0307978_1000500_pt1 | contig 32733 bp, 25 predicted proteins | sample OrgLakmetage1056_FD_203151 | JGI IMG/M metagenome (GOLD analysis project Ga0307978, IMG submission 203151) | Saline water microbial communities from Organic Lake, Antarctica - #1056 | ecosystem: Environmental > Aquatic > Non-marine Saline and Alkaline > Saline | place: Antarctica: Organic Lake...
TTCAATAACCGGTCTGTAGAAAGTCCGAATAATAGGGGGGCAAACCATGAGCGGTACTCCCAAATGGCATACGCACCAATAATGAGCAGCAAAATAGCAGCCGCCCGATTTATCCAGACACGGGTACCCCGTTGTCTTCGCGTTGGTATTTCGGCTTCCTCCAGTTCCTTAAGTGCAACTTCGTCTTCTTCAGTAAAAGAGTGGTAAGTGTATCCTTCCACAGCATCCGCGCACAATGAGCAACTCAGCAAATGAGCTTCTACCTCATGCGTCTTCTTCGGGCTGAGCTGATTAGCTGCATACCCTTGAAGCTCCTGCACAGATAGGCAGGAACGCTCCCTAAAAAATGATTTCATACTCCAGATTTTTTGGGCTTTCCAGTATTATTATGGAAGGCTATGACCTCTCCGACAGTAGCTCCCGCAGCAGAACGGACAGCCGGCGGCGCCCGTTTTGCAGATAGCTTTTTACCGCTTTCAAATCATACCCCAATGATTCGCTGACCTGCTTATAAGTCATTTCTTCGAAGTAAAAAAGCTCAATACACTGACGCTGTTGTTCCTCTAATTGGTCCAGCGCCTGCGGCAATAAGTCGGTTAAATGAGGGTGTTCTCTACTTATATGTCGCAGCATACCCTCATTTTCCACAACTGCGTCGGCATTTTTTTCAAAAAAATCTTCGTCCCCGCTTAAAATAGGGTCTGATACCTGTGCCCTGTGCATGGAAATACAAGTATTCCGAGCTAAAATATGCAGCCAGGAAGGAATAGACTTAATCGATTTGGAGGCAGGGGTGTCCATTAATGCCGAAAAAGTAGCGAGTGTGGCATCTTTGCGGTCAGCGGTCTGTTGAAGGTGCTTGCAACATATCCTGTATACGAGGTGGTAATACCGATTGTAGAGTTCCTGAAAGCATGCCTCGTCCCGCCGCTCTTGCCAGGTGGTAAGCAGTTGTTCGTCAGTCCAGTCTGTGCGCCCGCGCCGAGCAGAGCGGAGGAATAGCTTCATACCAATCCTGTATAGTAGTTCCTGCAATATAACGCCCGAATGTCTGGTATGCAAAAATGAAGAGCAGAGAGCACCGTTGTAATCTACAAAATCAGCTTCCGGAGGGTGGCAGGGAAGGGCTCATTACCTACTTCGAACGCATGAATAAGGAATACCCCGTTAAAGAAGTGCGCTTTGTACGGGCTGTAGCAGAAGACAACTTCGTAGCGCTGCATACCCACCAAACCTGACCGAATCAGGAGGAATACATTCCCATGGACTTTTTCCGGTTTGATGATAGCGGTAAAATTATCGAGCATTGGGATACCATACAGCAGATTCCTGAGCATTCAAAAAATGACAATACCATGTACTAATCTGGCTTACCAAAGTAAGACCGGTAAATGCGCTTACGGGGATAGAAGCCCAGAAAAATGCCCGGATAAAGAAAAAGGGTCACTAAAGCGTTGGGCCCCTTAAAAGAAATATCATCGATAATGCAGGAGGTGTCTTCTGTGACCTTCTCTACGATATGCTGATGGCGCCAGTACTTGAGTGGGAAAGGCAGCGTTTCTCCCTCATCTACGAAGTAGGCTTTATTTTCGTCTACTCCATCTGCCGTTATGAGGCTTACCCATTCTGCCTTAATCGGGCTCAGAAACCGGAGGTGCACCCGGTCTCCCTTTTTAGAGCCCGTAAATTCCACAATTTCCACTTCTCCCTGTTTCGGTGCAAGGGCTTCGAAGAGATCACGGTCAAAGCGGTCCATAACCGATTTGTAATTCCCCTTAACGTTTGTTTTTATCTTCAGATTCATATCAATAGGTTTATCGCAAGTGGGTTGAGCAGCAAATATTTGATAATAAAAACCGAGCATCAGTAAGGGCTCAAGCGTGAAAATGCTATCAAATAATTCGGTCTGGTCTAACTAGCTCAACGCCAGCCACATCTGCTTTGTTTAGCGACGCAAATACAGGTAAGTGATCAGAGGGCAGCAAACCACCCCAGCTTTCTGATAACGCGGCATGCCGGTGCACCACAATACCGAGGCTGACAAAAACAAAATCGATCCTGCCCCCGGTCCCGGGCACTTTAAAGCTATCGGTCCACGTAAGCCTCAGGGCCATGGTGCGGTAGGACTGACCGGTACATCGCATCTTCCAATTGGACCCGTAATGCTTCCTGTACCCCTACTATATCGGCCGGGTGAAAACGGATGACACCGGCCACCCTCTCCTTGCGATTAGGTCAATAGTTTTCACCATCTCCGGGGTTGGGATAACGGATATTGAAGAACAAGACATGAACCGACTGGGCGTGGAGCGCAACAGTAAAACAAAGCAGGAGTAAAATGCCGAGGTCTTTAGCTCTCATTTTTCTTTCAAAGGTGAGCGATTCGTTAGATTTGCAATATGACCAACCAAAATGAAATCATGCAATTGCTGAAGCCTGTTCTCCCTTTTCTACTTGCTGCTTTATCAATGCCACTTTGGCTATCTGCACAAAATAGTGATGCGGTACCTGTGACACTGGAAACACCCTACAATACGGCATTGGTACACTTGCACTATCTACAATCCGATACTTACGCCCCTGCAATATCTGCACGCACCCTCTATGGTGTAAAGGACAGTACAGCCGCCAGCCGGTTAGCGATCAAACTGAAACAAATTTACGATGGGAAGGGGCTTTATGTTCGCCTGAATCACATCCCTAAGGACGCTAATTATGCAGACTCTACCGTGGCTCAATCGGTATTTACCCTATTCCCCAATGAACTGCCTCAGGTTTACCTGGAAAAAGTGGACGGACAGTGGTACTACTCAGAAGAAACAGTTAGCCAGATTAATCAATTGCACGAAGAAGTCTATCCTTTCGGAACAGACCTTCTGTTGCAACTCATTCCTCATATCGGAGAGAGAGAAATACTGGGGCTTAAGGCCTGGCAGCTGGCCGGACTGGTGCTTCTTCTTATTCTGGCAGTCCTGGTCCACTTTGTGCTAAGCCGGGTTCTGAAGCCCGTGGTAAGGCGGCTCAGCCGTTCACGCATTTACCCTGCCCTGGTCCCCCCTAAGCTGATATGGTCTATAGCCCGACTCATCAGTGTCCTGGTGGTAATAAGGATGCTCAGGCTCTTTCTACCCACCCTGCAATTGCCTATTGAAGCGGCTAATTTCACCATTGTTGTTATCAAGCTCATCAACATTGGGCTCGTCGTAGGTATCCTGCTACGCATATTGGACGTGGTCCTGCTGTATGCCGACAAAGGCGCACAACGGACGGAGAGCAAGATGGATGAGCAGCTCCTTCCCGTGGCAGAGCGCGGGGTGCAGTTCCTTATATTTGCAGGTGCAATCATTCAATGCCTGCGGGTCTTTCAGGTTGATATTACGACTCTTATTGCGGGCATCTCTATTGGCGGACTAGCCATCGCACTGGCAGCGCAAGACACCATTAAAAACCTGTTCGGGTCTATGACTATATTTATGGACAAGCCTTTTCAGATCGGCGACTGGATTAACTTTGCCGGAGTGGATGGAACGGTAGAAGAGGTTGGGTTTCGGTCCACGCGGGTCCGCACTTTTGCCAACTCCCTGGTCTATGTCCCCAATGGGAAGGTAGCGGATATGGTCGTTAACAACTACGGGCTTCGGCAGTACCGGCGCTTCAGCACCACCATTTCCCTAACCTATGATACCCCACCGGAACTGATCGAGAAGTTTGTGGAAGGGCTGAAAGGTATTGTTGCCAGGCATGAAGTCACCCGGAAAGACTACTACGAGATACACCTGAACGGGATGGGCACCCATTCCCTGGATATCCTTTTCTATATTTTCTTTGAAGCCCCCAGTTGGTCAGAAGAACTGAAAAGCAAACACGAAATTTTGCTGGAGGTCCTCAAGCTGGCCAAAGTGCTGGGTGTCCGCTTCGCTTTCCCCACTCAAACCCTGCACCTGGAGGAGATGCCAGGCACCACCCCCACTACCCCGCACTACACGACCGACCCAAATGAACTGGACCGGCGGCTACAGGCTTTCTTATCCCAGGCTAACTAAATTAGTACCATGGTACACTAAATCCTGAGGCACAGTACTTCGGGTACTAGCTTGTATTTCACTAAAAATTAAAAAATCCCCCACCGGGCATACTACCGGGTGAGGGATTTTTAATGCTAATGAATAGCTAAAATCAATCCACTAGCCATTCATAGAGGTCAGGAATTCATCATTGGAAGAAGTATTGACCATATGCTTACGCAGGAACTCGAAAGCCTCGTCTGGCTTCATATCGGCAAGGTGGTTGCGCAGGATAAACATCCGTTGCAAAGCATCCTTGTCGAGGAGTAAGTCTTCCCGACGCGTGCTTGACTTGGTAAGATCAATAGCAGGGTAGAGGCGCTTGTTGGCCAGAGAGCGATCCAACTGTAGCTCCATGTTACCCGTACCTTTGAACTCTTCGAAGATCACACCGTCCATCTTGGAACCGGTGTCGATCAGAGCGGTCGCCAGGATGGTCAGAGAACCACCATCTTCAATATTACGGGCAGCACCAAAGAACTTCTTCGGTTTGTGCAGTGCATTTGCTTCCACACCACCGGAGAGTACTTTACCACTGGCAGGCGCAACGGTGTTGTAAGCTCGTGCCAGACGTGTGATAGAATCCAGCAGGATAACCACGTCATGACCACTTTCCACCAGGCGCTTCGCTTTCTCCAATACAATATTTGCAACGCGCACGTGGTTGTCAGCAGGCTCGTCAAAAGTAGACGAAACCACCTCAGCATTCACACTACGCTTCATATCTGTCACTTCCTCGGGGCGCTCATCGATCAGCAGTACGATCATGTAGCACTCGGGGTGGTTTTTAGCAATCGCATTAGCCAGATCCTTCAAAAGGAAAGTCTTACCCGTCTTAGGCTGTGCTACGATCAGACCACGCTGCCCCTTACCAATAGGCGTAAACAGGTCAATCATACGATTGCCGATATCTTTGCCGGTAGGTGAACTAATGAGGGTAAACTTCTCAGTAGGGAAAAGCGGCGTCAGATAATCAAACGGTACACGGTCCCTTATATCCTGTGGCTCCAGCCCGTTAATACGGGAAACACGAAGCAGTGCGAAGTACTTTTCGCCATCCTTTGGAGGACGTATTGCACCCCGTACGGTGTCACCGGTACGCAGGCCAAAGAGTTTAATCTGAGAGGGTGAAACGTAGATATCATCAGGTGAAGTCAGATAGTTGTAATCTGAAGAACGCAGGAAGCCGTAGCCATCCGGCATCATCTCGAGGATACCCTCGCCTTCGATAATACCGTCCAACTCTATGTCAAACTTCTCCTCTGGTTCTGATTTGGAGTCCTTTTCATTACGCTTGGAGGGAGGGGGGCTCGCAGCGCGCTTTTTCTTGTCTTCTTTTTTGCCTTTATCTTTATCCCGGGTATCAGCAGGCTTCTCTGCGGGCTTCTCTACAGGCTTCTCTGCGGGAGCGCGTTGCTCTTCGCGTACCTCGCTTTCTGGCTCTTTAGGAGCTTCCGGAGCTTTTTCCTCCTTTTTGTTGCTGACCCCATCGTCATCAGCCACTTTGACAATCCGACGGGTAGAACGACGGCGTGATCCGTCTTTTTTGGAATCCTCCTCTTCATCTGATTTCTTAGGGCGCCGGCTAGTCCTTTTTTCCGAGGAGCGGCGGTCAGACTTACTTTCCTTATCTTCTTTTCCTGTGCTGGTATCGGCATCCGTACCCTCACCAGAAGCAGCCTGGTGATCTAAGATTTTATAGATAAGTTCTTGCTTGTTCAGGCGTTTGTAACCGGAGAGTCCGAGTTTTTCGGCTAGCTCCCGGAGCTCTGGAACTAGCATGTAGTTTAATTGTGATATATCTAACATAGTATCGCTGTGTTACTTAGAGTTTGATTTGTTGTCGCTAAGGGACGATTGTTTGGTTAATGAAATGAATACGTTTGGGGAAATTAAAGCGGAGGCATGAATAAATTCTTGCTATTCCATGAATGACCGTCAGGTATTTCGAATCCATGTTACCACCTGAAGGCAGGGAGCAGTGGATCATTCAAGCTTAAAGTAAAGATGTTCAGGAACATCCAAAACACACGAAGTGTCACTTAAAATCTTAACCTTTATAAACTTGTAGGAATAAGCAGGATAGAATTTGTGCGCCTTGAAACGCTCTTACAGAGGCTGTAGTGGCGTGCTTTTGCGCTTTGGTGCAACAAAAATACGTTTATTTTCTGAATTCAAATAGTATCTTTGCAAAAATTAAACTGATTATTCTTCTATAAGTTCGATCGGGAGTCGCTGCCCGCCAAAATCTGTAAACGAAAACCGCATCATGCTGGAACTTAACTTTCTGAGAGTCAACACCGAACGCGTAAAAGAAGGCCTCAAGGTCCGCAACTTCTCAGATGAAGCACTATCAATTGTTGATGAAATTATTAATCTTGACGACCGCCGCAAGGCAGTCCAAACCCAACTCGATAACCTGCTTGCAGAGCGCAATGCACTATCGAAAGAAATTGGGGACCTATTTAAATCAGGGAAGCGGGAGGAAGCGGAGACCAAGCGTAACCGCGTAACCGAGATCAAGGAGGAAGCCGCCCAACTGGAAGAATCCCTGAAGTCGATCAAGTCAAATTTGAATGAAGCCCTGTATCAGGTTCCTAATACTCCGCACCCTTCTGTCCCAAAGGGATCTACAGAGGAAGATAACGAAGTCCACAAACCCTGGCCCAGTGACCTACCGGATATGGGCAATGACGCCCTACCCCACTGGGAACTTGCCAAACAATACAATCTCTTTGACCTGGAGCTGGGTACCAAAATTACCGGCGCTGGCTTTCCTCTGTACCGGGGTAAAGGAGCCCGGCTACAGCGTGCCCTGATTTCCTTTTTCCTGGACGAAGCCAACCGCGCCGGCTACGAAGAAATCCTGCCACCTCTGCTTGTCAACGAAGACTCTGCCCGTGCTACCGGACAATTGCCAGACAAAGAGGGGCAAATGTACCATATAGAAAAGGACGGGTTTTACCTTATCCCGACCGGCGAAGTGCCTATCACCAATATATATAGGAATGAAATCCTGTCAGAGGAGGACTTCCCGATAAAACTAACCGGGTATACGCCCTGTTTCCGCCGCGAGGCAGGTTCATACGGGGCTCACGTGCGGGGTCTCAACCGGGTACATCAGTTTGACAAGGTAGAAATTGTCCGGTACGAGCATCCCGACCGGTCCTACGAAGCGCTTGAAGAAATGCTGGCTCATGTGGCCGGGCTTCTGGATAAACTGGAACTGCCTTACCGCATCCTCCGGCTTTGCGGAGGTGACCTGGGTTTCACTGCTGCCCTCACCTTCGACTTTGAGGTGTACTCCGCTGCTCAAAAGCGCTGGCTGGAAGTCAGTTCGGTCTCCAACTTTGAAACCTACCAAAGCAACCGGATGAAGCTACGATTTAAGGATGGAAAATCTACCCGCCTGGCGCACACCCTGAATGGGTCAGCACTGGCGCTGGCGCGCATTTTTGCCGCCCTGGTGGAAAACAATCAAACTGAAAAAGGAATTACAGTCCCTAAGGTATTACAGTCCTACACGGGCTTTGAACTAATCGATTAACCTTCGAAGGGCTGGCGCCATCAGACTATTGGTGTACACCCTGCATGAAAACGCTGAACTATGGTCTTTGATATGGGCTACATGATCGTGGCTGGTGTACTATCTCTCATCGGGATGTTTGTCAGCCAACGCTTAAAGAGTAAGTTCAAACACTATGGGCAAATCCCCCTGCACTCAGGCTTGTCCGGGGAGCAAATTGCTCAACGCATGCTCCGCCACTACGGCATTCATGACGTAAAGGTTGTTGAAGGGCAAGGCTTCCTGACCGACCATTACAATCCGGTAAGCAAAACCGTAAGCCTGAGCCCACAGGTGTATGGGGGCAATACCATTGCAGCTGCTGCGGTGTCAGCGCATGAGTGCGGGCACGCTGTACAACACGCTCAGGCGTATAGCATGCTAAAATTACGTTCCGCATTGGTACCCGTTGTGAATGTTTCTGCCATGGCACAGCAATGGCTGCTGATTATTGCATTCGTAACCCTTTCCTCTATGCCATCTATTATGCTTATCACAATCGTGGCATTTGGAATAACGGCACTCTTTAGTTTTATCACACTGCCTGTGGAGTTTGACGCCAGCAAACGGGCGCTCGCCTGGCTGGAAAGCAGTGGTGTGACCCGCGGGCAGGAGCAAGCTGGCGCTAAAGATGCGCTGTGGTGGGCGGCAATGACCTATGTTTCCGCAGCGCTTTCTGCACTGGTTATGCTGCTCTACCTGTTTATGAGGTATTCTGCGGCTAAGCGGGGCTAATCCCCTATAGGTGCATTAGTGTAGCGACTGAGACGGAATTACTTATATAATTCGCTTGAATTTTACGTATTTTTGCGTTGCCTTAGCTAAATGGCATAGAGCTTTGGCGACTAAATTCATCCAATGCTTAAAACTTTCGCTCATGCAACAGGAAGAAGTTGACTTTTATATCGAGACTGCAAAAGAAGGTATGAACCACGCCATGGAGCACTTGCAAAAAGAGCTGCTTAAAATCCGGGCGGGCAAAGCCAATCCGGATATGCTATCTGGATTATCCGTCCCTTACTATGGCTCACAGACACCGCTATCCCAAGTCGCCAACGTAACCAGCTCTGATTCCCGGACCCTGGTCATACAGCCCTGGGAAAAGAACATGATTCAGCCTATAGAGAAGTCAATCATGGAAGCCAACCTCGGGTTTAACCCTCAGAATGATGGTGATGTAATACGCATAAACATTCCTGCACTTACCGAGGATCGCCGTAAACAACTGGTCAAACAAGCCAAATCTGCCGCGGAAGACTCCAAGGTGGGCTTGCGCACTTCACGCCGCGACGCGATGGAAGGGATCAAAAAAGCCGTGAAAGATGGCTATCCGGAAGACATGGGTAAGCGAATGGAAGAACAAATCGAGACTATGACAAAGTCTTACTCTGATAAAATCGACCAGATGCTTCAGGGCAAGGAGAAAGACATCATGACGATTTAGGGTGCTCCTCCAAACCTCTATTTTATCTCCCTATACAATAATCAAGATTTTGGCTTGGTGATTCCGGTCAAATGTCCTACCTTTGTCGGACTTTTCGGAAAAGGTAAAATTTACACAGAAGGACAAAGAAAATACCGCAATGAAGCGTACATATCAACCCTCAAGAAGAAAGCGTAAGAACAAGCATGGTTTCCGCTCACGTATGGCGACTAAAAACGGTCGCAGAGTTTTGGCGAGCCGCCGCAAGAAGGGTCGCAAAAAACTGACTGTCTCAAGCGAGCAGCGCCCGAAGTAATCGCAACGATGAGGTAAACCTCATTTTATATACCGTTGTATGTACACCATTCATTACAAGTAGTTGTTATGCTGTGTACGAACAAAAGATGGAGCTAAGCAGGACAAGTTGCCTGTGCTTAGCTCCATCTTTTGTGTTATACTCCAAAGGGCTACTGTATATCGTCTCCCCTTAGTTTGCGATAGCGCTTTCGGGCTTCCACAGCCAATGTGCTGTTAGAATAATCTATAAACAGTGTTTCGTAGAGGGCCTGGGCTTTGCTGGGCTGCGCTAACTGTTGCTCGTAAAGCTCAGCGAGTTCGTAGATAGCATTATCTGCCCGAATTTCGTCAGAATGATTGTCTATGATCTCCTGTAGCAATGCTGCAGCTTGCTCGTAATTCCGCTGCTTCTTCTGAATCTTCGCCTTTAGGTACAGCACGTCATCACCCAGCGAATGTCCGGGAAAGGCCGCCTGCAAAGAGTCCATTTTTGCGAAAGCAGCTTCAAACCGGTTTTGGAAAACAAGCAGGTCGGCATCGGCGTATAGTTTTATTGCCGTCTCTGTAGTATCCAATCCCAGATTATCCATGATGAAAACGGAAAGGTCAAGTGCATCGTTAGCAATCAGCTTAGACGTAGAGGACTTCAATATATCAAACTGAGCCTGCGCCCACTGGAAATCGCCCGCATAGTAAGATAAACGGGCATTTCGGAAGCGGGCTTCGTGTCCCAGCAAGTCTTCCTTGAATGCCTTGTCAACCTGAGAGTACAACAAGGTAGCTTCCCAAATTTCTCCCTGCATCAGGTAGTAGTCTGCAAGCGATAGTTTACCTCTCGCCTGTACTTTGGGGTGCACGTTCGGGTAAGCAATCATCTGATTGAGCAGCGCTATGGCTTTGTCCAGGTCATTGATATAGAGTGCCTCCAGTTCAGCGAGCTCGAGAATAATGCGGGCAGTGACTTTAGAACGCCCAAACTCCGTGAGAAAAAATTCGTACTCCTGCTCCAGCTTACGTAATTCTTCTTCTGTGTAGTCATATCCACTTACCAGCTGTCTGCGCTTGGATCTCAGCGACTGCCGCTTGGCATCCAGGTAATAAGGCGACTGAGGACCTTTCTCTTCTACGATATAGTCATACGCTTTTATGGCCGCTGCATAATCTTCGTCATTAGCAGCAATATCTGCCAGCGCAAACACCCTCCCTCCATTTTCATTATACCGGCGGTCAAGTGCCCGCATCTGCCGCAAAGCACCATTGTAATCCTTTTGCTGTATGAATACCCAGGATAAAAGCTCAGGGTATAAAGGATTATCAGCATCTTTCTGGATTTTGGAGTAGAGCTGCTTTTGCACCTCCATATAATCCTCTTGATTGAGATAGCGCTGCAGGATAGATTTCACCCTTGTGATCCGTGTGGGCTCCGCCTCGATACTCACCAGGTAGTTTTCTATCATTTTGGGTATGTCGCCCTTACGCCGGTAGAGCTCGCCAAGGTTATAAGCGAATACATCGCGGTTCTTAAGTAGCTCTGCCCCTCTTTCAAAGGTTTCAATGGCCAAATCATATTTGGTCAGCGTCATGAACGCATTGGCTAGTTTCGTAACCTCAATTTGATTTTTCGGCAACTTATCAATGGCCATTCTATATTGCGCTTCCGCTTCCTCACTTTTCACCTGCCGTTCCAGCAGTTTACCGTAGGTAACGTGGATTTGCACATTAGCCGGATCCCGCCGCATGTGTTTTTTGATCGCTTTTTCACTGGCATCGTAATCATCCATCGCCATGAGCGACTCTACATACCGGTCAAAGTAGAAATCTCTGTAATTGGTCTGCTTATAAAGCTCCTCGTACATTACGGCAGCTTTTTCAAATTCTCCATCCCGGTAATACTGATTAGCCAGCTGTCCATCCTGCCCGTAGGCAAGTGGCAAAACAGCCCCAAGTATCAGCAAAGAAAAAATCCACTTTAAGTCTTTCATTATTATCTATGTATCGTTAGGTCTATTAGGTTCAACGCTTTTCCTGAAGAAAAGGTATAACTATTTACTTTCAAATAACGGAGTGGTGGCAGAATAGGTTGGGCATTACCGCATAAAACCCAAAACGGCTGACCGCTCTTCAGAGCCATCAGCCGTTTTGGATATTTATAGAAAAATCTAAGCAGTCTACTACTCAAGGCGGAAACGGACCGGCAGGTTAAACTGTACACGTACAGCGCGTCCACGCTGCTTGCCCGGAATCCACTGAATACCTTTATTCTTCATCAACTCCACTACACGAAGCGCTTCAGAACCAGTTTGAGCACCGGGATCACGAACTACCCGTGCATCGGAAATAGAACCATCTTTCTCTACAACGAACTGCACAACAGCAGTACCTTCCACACCATTCTCCCGTGCAATCGCCGGGTACTTGATGTTCTTGTAGATGAATTCAAGCATTTTCTTGTCTGCACACTGCTTACGCTCCTCTTTGCTTGGAAGATCCTCACAACCTGGGAAACGAGGCATGTCCTCTACCACCTTAAAGATTTCCTCCACTGTTGGCTTAGGTGGTGGTGGTGGGGGCGGGGGTGGTGGTGGGGGCGCGTCTTCCACGACAGGCGCTTCCACAATCGTTTGCTCGTCAATTGACTGATCCTCGAAAGTCACTTCTTCATCTTCGAGAATTTCTTCATCTGGCACCTCCTCGATTACAGGTGGCGGAGGTGGTGGCGGCGGCGGAGGTGGTTCAGCCGTACGTGGAGGTTCTACCTCAATCTCATCCGGCAGCTCAAGTGCGTCATCCGGAATATAAATTTCCTCTTCGTACTGTGTCCAGCCAAAGGCAAGCACAGTAAGACCAACCGCAAGGGCCAGGCCGAGGTTAAAATACGTACCGCTGTACTTGAAGGCATCAGCGCCTGCGTACTTGGTTCTGGAGGTAAGCGACGAGCCGGGATCAGATTGAGCTAATCCTGCTTTAGCGCGATTGGAGTAGATATTGCGCATTATTAAAATAAATGCAACGATACTTACAGCAATTAACGACACTGCGGTGGCTAATCCCCCACCAGTAATTGAAACATCCATACTGACAAGGTTTTATTTTATCAAAAAACTAGACAATAATATACATCCTACTGAGCCGATAATATTAGCAAGAATATCGTAAAGCTCAAAAAGCCTTCCCGGGAAAAACCAATATTGAACGATTTCTAAAGCAAAACCGAACAAGCTGCTTATTCCTATGGCCAACAGGATAGGGTGCTCTTGCAGCACCCGCACTCCCGATCTGGCCAGACCAAACGCAAGCAAACTGGCTAACATAAAGTAAGCAGCAGCGTGCGCAAGTTTATCAGGCTCTATCAACGAGGTCAACTTCGGCGGGGAGACCTGCCCCCCTGTTGAAAAATAAATAAGCGCACCTGCCCACATCAGGGCAGGTAACAACATCATTTTGTTGTTGTCTATATTTAAAAGATGCAGCGATTTGGGTTTTTGGTGTATGAAGGAAGAAAAAAATCTTTCTTTTAGTTGACCAGCTCTTTATAAGCCTTAGCATCCATCAAATCGCTGATTTCATCCGGATTCGTCATTTGTATTTTAACGATCCAGCCCTCGCCGTACGGGTCTTCATTGACCAAGGTAGGGTTATCTCCATCTGCTTCATCAATTTTTGGATTGAACTCCAGAATTTTTCCGGAGACCGGCATAAACAGATCAGAAGTTGTTTTGACCGCTTCTACCGTACCGAATACCTCATCCTTATCCAGGGTCTCCTCCACTGTTTCCACTTCAACGTAGACCAGTTCATCTAATTCGGACTGAGCAAAATCAGTGATACCTACATAGGCAATATCACCATCTTCCACGCGAACCCACTCGTGTTCGTTGGTGTATTTGAGTGTATCAGGAAATTCCATATTTCTTAGAGTTATTGTTGTTTTATTGACGCGCCCAATACCTCGTAGATCAAAATGCTAAGACCCTTGGGCTGGACAAGGTCAAAAATAAAGGAATTTTGGGAATAAAGAATTTTATTCGCAGTTATACCCTTAATAAAGTAGTTTGCGACATCGGAGCAGCCCATTTTGCAGCGTTTATGCCGACATAAAGCCGGTTTTCTGCCGCAACCCATTTAATGGTTTGTCTAATTTAACAGACCAGCCCTCTTATTGGGGTTACAAGATCAAAAAAAGGCAGCCACCCAGATGAGTGACTGCCTTTTTTACGACTCAGGCTTATCCTTCTTTTTTCGAAAGCTCCGCCTTTACCCATTCGGTGGTGACGGACTTTGGCCGTTCCAACGGGAAGCCTAAGGCACGGGACCAGCAGAGGGCTGAGAGTACGCCCAGTGCGCGAGACACTCCGAACAGCACGGTGTAGAAGCTGTACTCCTTCAAGCCGTAGTGCACAAGCAATGCCCCGGAGTGCGCATCCACGTTGGGCCAGGGATTTTTCACTTTGCCCAAACTTTCCAAGATTGGCGGTACCACTTCAAAAATTTTCCATACTACCTGTACGACTTCATCATCCTTGATGTATTCTTCCGCAAAACGCTTCTGTGCCATAAAACGTGGATCAGGCTGGCGCAGTACAGCGTGCCCGTAACCAGGAATAACCTGACCAGAAGACAACGTGCTGTTTACGTAGTCCGCAATTTGCTCTTTTGAGGGCGACTTCGTCCCCAGCGCATCGAGCATCTTAAAAATCCAACGAATTACTTCCTGGTTAGCCAGGCCATGGAGCGGACCGGCCAGGGCATTCATGCCTCCGGCGAGTGAGTAATAGGCATCGCTCAGAGTGGAGCCAACAAGGTGTGTAGCGTGGGCAGAGGCATTACCCCCCTCATGATCGGCATGCACTGTAAGATAGAGGCGCATGAGGTTTTTGAAGTCATTTCCTTTTACACCCAGCATGTGCGCAAAGTTGCCAGACCAATCCTGAGATACATCAGGTGCGATGTGGTCCCCATTGTGATAAGTGCGACGATAGATGTACGCAGCAATACGAGGCAGACGCGCGATCAGGTTCATGGTATCCTCATAAGTAGGGTCCCAGTAGTCTGTCTTGTTGATCCCCTCGTCATAACGGCGGGCAAAACAGCTTTCTGTTTGCATGGAAGCAATAGCGAGTGAAAACTGCGTCATCGGATGCGTACTGATTGGCAAGCTATCCAACACTTTGAACGTATGCTCTGGTACATGGCTACGGGTTAGCCACTGCTCCGTCAGCCATTTCACTTCTTCTTCCGTAGGAATTTCTCCTACCAGCATCAGCCAGAATAGTCCTTCCGGACGAGGTTCTTTACCGTCGGGCCCTTTAGGAAGGGATTCGCGCAGTTCGGGAATAGAGTAGCCCCGGAACCGAATACCTTCGATGGGGTCAAGCTGAGAGGTTTCCCAAATCATGGTTTTTATGCCACGGGCGCCACCGTAAATCTGCTTCAGGGTGACTTCATCAAATTTCTTGTCGCCATGCTCTTTAAGCATAGCCCGAATCTCTGTCCGCAGTGCGGTTGCTTTTTCGTTGAATTTCGTTTTTAAAGGATCCATTAATGCTTTATGATTATTTATAGTTTCATGTAAAAAGGTAGTCGTAGAGATAGAACACTAAAGTAATTCGACAGAAAAAAACAATAAAATGTTCACGGTTCCTGAAAGTATATTTGGAGCAACCTTTATACTGTAAATAACCTCTAAATATACTCGTAAGCCGTGATCAGGCGTAACGCTCTAAACCAGAACCTTCAAAACGGGAATTTTATTGGTTGATCCTTAGTAATAGATAACTTCTATTTTATAGTACTCCTTTATATTACATCAATTAAATAGGAATAGTTGCTCCCAAATCAAAAAAGCGGCTCTTGACGAACCGCTTATTTTTTATTCCATATCCCAAATCGCCAGTTGAATTTCTTCACGGGTGGCGCCCTGAGCTTTCATTTTCTGGATGAGGTCAGATTCCTTTTTCCGCCGATCTACAATCTGTGCGCGAAGGACAGGCATCTGCGCTTCGTTCATTAGCCGGCGAAGAGAAACGATCTCTCCTTCCCGGATTCCATTTTTCTTTTGCAGGTACAATTTATTGTCGGAAGACTGTAAATGAGCAATTTCCGACTGGTTGCGCAAACGCCGTTCTGCAATCGTATAGGCTTCTGCTTCTTGTGATTCAGTCAGTTGATAGGTCTTAATAAGTGCTTCCGCTTCCGCATTGACCTGGGCATTATCTACCGTTTGTGCCTGAAGGTGAAATGAAGCACCCAGGAGGAGTGCAAAAACAAAGAAATATCTCATAGCTATTTGATTTTGGGCTAAAATACAATTTTTGTCCGTTCTCCCGGTGCGTAGTCCTGCTAAAAACAGATAATTAACAGGCAACAGACGGCTAATACCTGTTAGTGTATATTCTATACCACTATACCGCAAAAATATAAAGGTGTTGACTACTTTTACATTTTGCCAAGACACACAGAAATCTTATTGAGCCATGTTAATGATCGGGGATGTATTGGTAAGTGACGACGTGGTCAAGCAGCAATTTATTTGCAACCTGGACGCTTGTAAAGGTGCCTGTTGCTGGGAAGGGGACTCCGGTGCCCCTCTGGAACAGGAAGAGCTGCGGACGCTTGAACGGATATACGATGATGTACGCCCCTTTCTAAGCCCTGAAGGACGGGCGGTGATCGAAGCAGAGGGACCACACACCTACTACGAAGGTGATGCACAGGAGTTTGGCACCCCCCTGGTTGACAATGGTGCTTGCGCGTATATGACTTACGACCAAGACGGGATTGCCCAATGCGGGATTGAGCGTGCCTACAAAGCAGGGGCGACAGACTTTAAGAAACCCATCTCCTGCCACCTATACCCCATACGGATAATTAGGCACGAAGCCTCAGGAATGGAAGCCCTGAACTATGATCAATGGGAGATCTGCTCTGCTGCCTGTGAGCTGGGAAAAGCGAATCAAGTACCCGTCTATCAGTTTCTAAAAGAAGCCATTACTCGAAAGTATGGCGCCGAATTTTTTGAGCAACTTGACGCTGCTGCTAAAGAATTACCTCACCTTAAAAATGAATAGTTTGACTATTCCCTCAAAAATACCTACCTTTACTTATCTAAATAGCACCTTAAAATAAAAGAAACAGCAAAAGCTGTCTCTCCGCAACTACTAATAGCAACACTACTTTCACCCCCCTGTTGACTGAAGATACTCTTGATCTTTCTTATCCAGAGCTATCAGACAGACGATTGTTTTGATTTGGGTACGTCAGTGCTATCATTCCCGTTTTAGCATCACGCAACTCAAGTTATCCGTCATATTCCCAAACAGACAATTACAGCACTGAAGATTATTGGGGTTAAGTTATCCTTCCATAAGATTCACGTTTAACCCCCCTTTTGAAGTTGGTTTTTTGGGCAGCCTCGGAGTTTATCCGGGGCTGCGCTTTTTTGGGTACCTCTGTACTCTAAATCAAACGGAGCGTTACAAGCGCGCGTTACAACTGCCCTGCCAGTGATACACTGAGCGGGAACAACAAGCATCCCTACGACAGTAGACCTTGTCGCCCTTACCGCATTCTATGAAAAGCATTTTTTCAAACGCTACAGAAGCGGACAATCTACCATAAGCAAAGCCAAAGGGGCTTACCAATGAGGAGGATCATCCGCCATGCTATACTTTTCTCAATGTTAAATTTCTATGCTTTTTGAAAGTATCGTTACACCACTAGAGTTTATTAATGTAGGTTTTGTATAGGACATGGATTAAGGTTTTTTGCCAGATCAAGACCTGTCCCGCCAAACAGCGGGAGAACGCCCGGAACCTCGTAGCCTAAGCTACGAAGGTGAGGACGTGATGCAGAGCTGGTGAAAAAAATAATTCAGGGACATACAAAATTTACGTTAATAAACTCTACTGTTTTATCTTTACATTCAAATCACTCGTGATGCACTTCAAACTGATACCACCTCTCTTTTTACTCCTCTGTTTTACACTGGCTGGACAACCTTCCACCAGCCTGTTTCCCGAAATTAAAGCCGGAGATTTACTGCAAACCATCCAAAAACAGTACACACCAAAGCAGGTCTTGGGTTACGGACCAGCGCGGGACCTGATGTACGACGAGATTGATAACCGCCGCGATACCGTTTATGGCGTATATTCAGGGCACAAATTATACCTGCCTCCGGGTGAAGATCCCTCTCAGGCCCTATATCAAAACGGGAGCGTGGACGGGATCAACTGTGAGCACGTCTGGCCGCGCAGTAAAGGTGCGAAATCAGGTAATGCTAAGTCTGACATGCACCACTTATTCCCCACCCGGTTGTCCGTGAATGCTGCGCGCGGTAATGCCCCTTTTGCAGAAATTCCAGACGAACTTACCGAGCACTGGTACCTCGCCAATGGCGAGCTTAACCGCATACCAAGTGTGCAAATTGACGCCTATAGTGAATCTACAGGTGAGCAATTTGAGCCCAGGGAAAACCGGAAAGGGGACATTGCCCGTGCCATGTTTTATTTTTATACCATTTACCGGCAGGAAGCCCTGGAAGCCGACCCGCTGTTCTTCCAGATACAGCGGGAAACCCTATTGCTATGGCACCTGCTCGACCCCGCCGATGAACGGGAAATAGCCCGTACCCATGCTATTGCCCGGTATCAGGATGGAAAGCCCAACCCTTTTGTCATTGACCCTGGCCTGGCGGAGCGGCTGTATGGTATGGAGTAGGTTTAGTTGATCCGTTTCATCGCCCATTCCAACTTGCCGGAAAGCGACTCCGGTTCCGGATAATCCGTTCCGACTTCCACTCCATATTCGGATTGTTGTTCTTCATTTATTAAAAAAGGAGCGTAGCAATACGGGGGTGGAAGCTCTTTTAGTTCCGGCAGCCAGTGCCGTACAAATTCGCCTTTCTTATCGTACTTCTGGTTTTGCCAGATCGGGTTAGTAAAACGCTGCTCCGTAGCCTGCGTATTCCAGTTGAGCCAATTACTGCACACATCGTAGTCAATGAGCCGGGATTCGAACCAGGCAGCACCCCAGGTCCAGTCCACGCCGTATTCCTGCGCCAGAAAGCTGGCATGATTAACCCGCCCCCGGTTGCTCATAAAACCGGTTTGATTAAGCTGACGCATGTGCGCATCCAGAAAAGGAATGCCGGTACGCCCTTCGCGCCACCGCAAGAAAAGCCCTTCATCTCTTTTCCAATCCTGCTCCCGCTCTTTGATACCGCCCGGAAAAAACATTTTATTGCCATGCTTTATGCCTAGGTACTGGAAAAATTCCCGCCATTTCAGCTCGAAGATCAGCCAGTAGGTAGATATATTTTTCTTGATTTCCTGCTCGTACTTTTTGTTTTCCCAGTATACCCGGCGGGGCGATAAGCAACCATGAGAAAGGTAGGGCGAAAATTTGGAGCTGTAATCGCTGCCCAGCGACTGATTGCGGGTCCACTTATAACGGGTAAGCAGCTCGCTGTCGAAGAAATAGTACTGTAAGCGCTCCAGCGCAGCGCTTTCCCCACCCATGTAGGCAGGCTGCCCGGCATGGGCTTCAACACCCAGTTCTTCAGGTGTGGGAACAGCTGCAAAATCGGTATTCAGCAATGGGAACTCAACTGGCTCAGGCAGTAGGGGGCGCACCTTTGCTCCTTTTCGAAGGTGCTTGCGGAAGGTTTTAAAAGTAGCCGCTGTATTCTCTGGTGCAAACGAGATATCCTCTGGATGATAAAGCAGGTGGCTCCATTCCCGGACCAACGCGCAACCCAGGGGCGAGATGGCCCCTTGTACTGCCCGTTCATCCTGTTGCTCCTCCCAGGGGATGTCACGTTGCGCATAGACCCTTTGAATGCCATAGTCCCGGACCAGCTTGGGAATCACTTCGCCGGGCTGCCCGATAACCACGTGCAGATCGCCACCGATGCCCTGCAAGTTTTGCTTCAGATCGTGCAGGCATTGCAGTAGAAATGCCGCACGGTGAGGGCCTGTTTTTTGAAAGCCAGGCTATACGGTTCTGAACCAGCGCGGATCCAAACAAAACAACGGAAGGATAGCATCACTTTCCTGCAAGGCCCGGTGCAGCACCGGATTGTCGTGCAAGCGCAGGTCTTTTCGGAACCACAAGAGGCTTAAGTTGGGCATGGTAAAATATTTACCTGCCCAACAGCGAGTCCCGTTCAAGGTTTAATTTCCCATGATGTTGAAAGAAACCCCCAGAAAGAAACCCATTTCGTAGATTGATTTCGTAGGGATAATGGTCGCATCGTAGACTTCTCCAGGCTGATACCCTTGTGCCAGTCGCTCTACTTTACCACCCGCCAACCCCGTGGTGAAAACCACGCGCTGTTGCCGCCCTAAAATCAGACTGGGGCCAAAGAAATAGGTCTGCAGCCCGGCATTTTCACCTCCCACTCCGATACCCAGCCCGAAGGTGCCACCTACAGAAACCTGCCGCCGGCTCTGCGGATAAAAATGGAAAAAGCTGGAGATAATAGGCAAAAACGCATCCTGATCATCCGCCACAATCATAGAGTCTCTAACGTAGTAAGATTGAGGCCGGTCAAAAAACCGTACGAAGCTGATCCCTACACTGGCATTCACCTTTAGCCCGCCGTGAGTCGGCAGCGTTATTGGGTTGAGTGTCTGAGGGCGGACCCCCTGCCCGCGCATAGAATCTATCGGATTGAGCTTAATACGCAGGGTGGTCAGGTCACTGTCCGGCCGGAGCACAAACTTCTTTTCGAAACGATGCTCCTGCATTTCTGCATAGAGGTAACCTACATCAACCAGCTCTTTGAGTTGCATGCTTTCCAGTCCGGCCGCCTCTTCATGCACAGCCGCCGCCCGGTCTTGATATTTCTCCACCCGTATGGCGGCAGCTTGGTGAGCCACGGCCAGTGCAGTCCGGTCCATATCAGGAAGGTCTTCGGCTTCAAACAAAACCTGCCTGACCGCTTCCAGCTTCTGCATTTCAAGCTCGAGTCGGCCGACCTCTGTTTCATAGTCTGTTATGGTTTTCGTTATCGCACTTGGGGCATCGCTCCTGCGAACGATATCACTGAGGTTAAGGGCTTCATCACGACGGACACCTAAGATGGGCTTCATGTAGTCCATGGACAAGCTTTTGATCTGTTTAGGCGAAAGTCCCGGGTGGCGCCGGAGCTTCTTCACTTCTTCCAACGCAATATGTTGCACCGCCTGGCTTTGCAATTCTTTATTGATATATCCATTGAGCTCCTGAATGTCTACCTCTATATCTTTCATTTGGTCAAGGTGGCTGGCAAACTCCCGGGCCAGCTTTTTAGTAGCAAGGGAGGCCGTAGACTGATCCACCATGCCGCTGCCCTGATCCGCAATCTGAGTACCTTCCAGACCAAATCCAGCTCCTCCCATACCCCCCGCCAGGCTCTGAAACTGCGAAAAGGGCGAAGCTCCGCCACCTCCCCCCGGAAAAAGCCCCCCGGAGGCCGGCACATTATAATCTTCAGTTTCTGTTTCCAGCTCAAGGTCGTAGATATAGTCATTGTAATTCAGCACGTGCAGAATCACCTGCTGCCCCTGGCGAACGCCCAACTGCTCTACGGGTTTACCGTTTTGCTGGTAGTAGACGGTATCCGCAAAAACATCGTAGTAGACGTGCAGGTCCTGGGCAGAAAGGCCAATTGAGACAAAAGAGCAAAACATGGCCATACAAAGCTTCAAGGTATTCATTCGGACTAGAGTTTTGATAGGTATAAAAGGCAACTGAATCGAAGCTACCCCAGGGAAGTTGATCCCTAAATATAACTATTTGGTGAAACCTACATAGGTTACCCCCCAAAGAAAATGAATGCAGAGGCGGTAACCTTTTGCCTGGAAAGTAAATAAATCAGGTGTAAAAAATACTAAACATGAGAACGCTACTTTTCACCATCGCTTTGTTTTGCTGCACCTTTGCCAATGCGCAATGGGTATGGATTGGTGGGACACCTGGAAAAGCCACAGACTGGATGGAGCCCCGAAACTGGAACCTGAATCAGGTACCCGATGAAGACGCCAGCATCCGCATTCCACAGCTGAACCAGTCCTTTTACCCAAAGATTACGGAAACCGTACCGCCTATTGCTCATTTGGAAATCGAAGGAGGCGCGGCACTGCATATCGCTCCGAATGGTTTCTTACAGATCGACGGGCAGCACACTTACAATACGGGTATTATGCTGACTGGCAAAATATTCGCTCACGGGCTGATTACAGTGATTAATACCGCTCAGGGCAAAATTGCAGGTAACCAAGGCCACTTGATTACCTATCAGGACGGTAGGCAGGTCAGTTTCATTCCTGCACATTAGGTTTGTTCTGCAGGGTGTCAAATGGCTGCAATCGGCAAATTTTCTCAATTTCGCTCATTCAGCCCCACACAGAACAAGTCTATTGAACAAGAATGCTTATTTTGCAGGTACCAGCAGGCTTCGACTTGACTATTGAGCGTTTACCAGCCCTGCTTTTTCTAACTAAAGCCCGGCCCCACACTCCCGGCTCTATTCCGTAATCATCACACCTCCGTCAACATACACTAAAACTAAAATTTGATATGAACCCCCAGAAAACCCTATGCCTTTTCTTCTTCCTTGCGCTCTGCATTAACGGGATGGCCCAACCCCGTAATGCCTTCAGCTACATCAGCAAGCCCGCTGAGTTAGAAGCAGATATGGAAGCCCTTGTTGGCGAAAAGTATGAAAAAGCGCGAGCCATTTACGACAAACTGGTTGAAGCCAAAGGCGATCGCCGGTTTCCCGTACCAGCCTTTACGATGACCAAGGAAACCAACAACGCGGCCTTCCTTGTTTACGGCGGGACGCAGATCGGGCTGGAGGAGAAAGCCTACGACATTTGTATGTCTATGGGCGAGGCCGAAGGAGAAGCGGCTGTTGCTGGCTTGCTGGGCCATGAGCTTATTCATTTTTACGAAAAGCACCAATGGCGGTCCGGTTTCGCACAAGCTTATTCTGAATTGGAAATTGGCCGTCGGCTCCGTGGTATGGTTGACCAGGATAAAGTCAATAACGAAACCCAGGCAGATTACCTTGGTGGGTTCCTTGCGTATTCAGCAGGCTATGATGTATTCGACAACCGAGGGGCCCTTCTGGATAAAATCTATACCCAATACCCATTTCCGGAAGTCGACTCTAGCGGAGCTTACCCCAGCCTGGACGACCGGAAAGCACTGGCCCGGAAGTCAGAAGAAAAGCTAAAAGAGCTGGTCTCGGTATTTGAGGTCGGCAACTTGCTGACCGCTGTGGGGCAGTACGAAGATGCACGGGCTTTTTACAAACATATTCTTATCGACTATCAGGGCAGAGAGATTTACAATAATCTTGGGGTGGTTACAGTACTGGAAGCACTGGAGTTTTTTCCCCAGTCCGAAAGAAAGTACCGTCTGCCTCTGGAGCTGGATATGTCCTTCGGAGCTGGTGGCAAAGATGGATTCGGTGACAAAATCGAACGGCGCAACAAACTACTCCGGGAAGCCATCCTCTACTTCAATAATGCCATCGGCATGGATCCCGGTTACGCACCCGCTTACCTGAACAAAGCCTGTGCCTACTACATGTTGGAAGACAACAAACGGGCGGCTTTTTATGCAGGTGTGGAAGCACAACGCGATACCAGTAAGTACCCCAAAACCGCTACTGATGCCAAAGTGCTCCTCGCCATGCTTGCAGCTAAGGCCGGTAATGCCGAAGAGGCTATAGCGCAACTGGAGCAACTGGAAACGCCCTCTGCAGTGGCCCGCTACAACTTAAGCGTAATGAAAGTTACCGAAGCAGCTACACCTGCCAAACCAGATGGGCCCGACGCCTATGATATCGACGGGGTAGACCCTTTTGACCTGACCACATTTGACCGGCAATACCGAAGACAGCGGCAGGAAATTGAGCTCTTTGGAGCACTTGATTTTCGGATTTGGAACAAGAGCAGCGTTGACCAATTAACACACTCTACCGTTTATATGGTCAAGTCACCCAATGGCACGAACACTTACTTACAACTTACGGATGCGGCCCATCCCGGCGAGCTGTACGATGGTTTCAAAGCAGGAACCAGTCGTGCTGAAATGGTTGACCTGTACGGGGAGCCCAATACTTCCCTCGAACTGCCCACTGGCGAAATTATGGTCTACAAAGAAGTGTTGTTGCTCCTCGATCAAGACGGGAAGCTGGAACGCTGGGCGAATTACAGCTTTGATTAACCCCTGGGACCAGTAATCCAGCAAGGCACTTAACCGACCGATCAATTTCTGTATATTTGAAGGTAACCATTTTGATACTGGTCAAATTCAGCATTAAAGTCACTTATACTATGAGAAATGCTTTATCACCACTATTTCCCCACTGCGCTGGCCAGTTGGCCCGGGCACGTTATTTACAGCACTTGCCTGTCTGCACCACGCAAGGAAGTATCAGGCTCCGCTGCAAAGCAGACCTCCAACTCTTCACCAGCTTTCGAACGCGCAAAAGCGCGCAACAGAAGGTCCAAAACCAGCATAAATGATACGGCTCCTTTTGCTTTTGTGGTTGGCCATGCCTGCTGCGCTGATCGCACAGGACAGCCTCTTTGCATTCGTCAACAACCCCTTTTCCAGTCGCTTTGCTCCGAAACCGGTTACCGATCATAAACTACAGGTAGCCCAGCAGATCTTTGATGATCTGGTGGAAGCCAGGGGCAGCTTCCGCATGCCTGCTCCTAAGCTGGTAATGAACACCGGTCGCCGCTTTATGGCTTGGATGCACCCGGGTAAGCGTCAAATCGGCCTGGAAGAACAAGCCTATGATATTTGTACCAGCCTGGGAGCAGATTCCCTAAACGCACTGGCAGCTATCCTGTCGCACGAAATCGTGCATTATTACGAAGACCATGACTGGAAGCGCAACTTTATCAATCAGAATGATGGCCTGGAGGCGGCAGCACAACTGGAAAAACTCTCCGATGGCCTAAGGTATGAAACACAGGCAGACTACTTTGGCGGCATACTCGCCATTTCTGCCGGTTACAATACCTACAACACGTTGACCCCATTACTTACCAAAGCATATCAGGCCTATGGATTGCCCGAAGATATTCAGGGTTACCCCAGCCTTTCTGAGCGCCTTGAGCTCAGTCAAAATACGGCTCAGCGACTGGAGCAGCTCTTCCAGGTTTACCAAACGGCCAACTACCTGGGGCTTATTGGCGGGTATGCGGAGGCCATAGCCTACTACCAGTACATCTTAGGCGAATACCAGGGGGTCGAACTATACAATAATGCCGGCGCTACGGCTATTCTGGCCGCACTTGAGCTTACGCAAAAGCAGGAAATGCCCTTTGTACTCCCGGTGGAACTTGACCTGGACAGCCGCTTGTCCCAGATCACCACCCGCCTGCCCAAGGATGCCGAAGCCCGCAAAGCAGCCTTACTGGAACAGGGACAGCAAATGCTCAAAAACGCCCTGCTTCTTGACGAATCAAAAGCGGGGGCCCACCTGAATATGGCTAACCTGTACATACTGAAAGGCGACTGGCTGGATGCAGAATACCGGGCGCAGAAAGCACTCGCACTTGCCGAAGCGCAGAAAGATACAACAGCAATTGCGAAAGCACAGGTATCATTGGGCATTGCGAAAGCCCTGCAGGGAGATACCACGCGAGCGGTAGACTACTTCAAAAACGTCCTGCAGCCTGGAACCAACCTGGCAAAAATCAATCTTTCCGTCTTACAGGGCGGAGCCCAATTGGTAGCACCTCAAGGCTATACCGTAAAAGGCGTCGAAGAAATCGATGACTTGTTTCCTGAAGACTTTCTCGTAGCCCCTACTTTTACGGCTATCGTTAACCTGCCAGATAAAGTTTATTGTGGCTACAATAAGCGGGCAGAATCATCCATCTTTCAACATTATGCAGATAATGACAGCAATCGATTTGCATGGTTTCACCGCACGCTGCCCAATTACAGTGGACACACGCTGAAAGGCCTGCAGGTAGGTGCCACTGCTCAACAAATTGAACAGGCTTACGGCGCACCGGAACGGGTGCTTTCCCTGAGTACAGGGCAATGCCTGGCCTATGACAAACGACAACTGCTACTCCTGGTGGATGAGCAGGGACAGCTGGAAAGCTGGATCGTTTACAGAACTAACATCACAGAACAATAATTTCAATACCTAAATCTATACCAATGAAGTGGCTACCCTTATTGCTAACCCTATTGACCGTTACACTTTTTGGCCAGCAAGACCCCGTCGTTTATTCCGTTGATGGAAAAGCGAAGTACTCACCAGCCAGTAAAGGATGGTTCAACTATGCCCCCCTGAAGACGGGGATGAAACTAAGTGAAACTGGCCGCCTGAAACTGAAAGCAGGTACCTCCGTCAGCGTACTGTACGATGAACAATATGCAACCATCTCCAAAAAGGGCAAACATACGGTGTCTGGTATCCTGGAAGACTACGAGCAATTTCAGGAAAACCCCTACACCGAGCTGCTGCAGGAGCGTGTAGAGGAAGCCAGCGATCCATTCTTTTTCTACCTGGACGATGAGCCCGGACTAGCAGCCAGCACCCAACCGACCAAGCCCAAATACGAGAGCAGGGAAGGGGACGGCCACGGAGATGCTGACGCAGCGCTGCTCCCCATAACCACCAATGGTGGCAAGGTAGCTGGCGACGGCTTTTTTGTATCCTGGGCTCCCAGGGCAGGTGCCGATGCCCCTGACCGCTACCTGTTTAAACTTACCGATGACCAGGGCAAGATCCTGATGGAAAAATCCACCGAAGAGGGCAATCTGATGGTATCCACAGCGGAAGCCCAGCTCAAAGCCGGGCAATTTTACCGTTGGCAGGCAACCGCAGCAGAAGACCCTGCTGTGAGCACCCCTACTGTCACCTTTGAATACGCCGCTGCCAGTGCTGTTCAGGCAGCACTGGACCCGCTCAGAGACGATCCTATTTATAAAAATGCCGAACCCGCTGCCCAACTGCTGCTTGAAGCGGTAACACTGGAAAAAAATGGTTTCCAGGAACGCGCCGGGCTACGCTACCGGGAAGCAATGGAAAAAGACCCGGACCACGATCTGGCCAGGGCGTTGTACAAGGCTTTCTTGTGGAGGCAAGGGCTGTAAACAGTACGTAAAAACTTCCTGAGCTACGGAAGCTTACTTAATGCCTTGAGGCGAAGCCAATTCAGAGGAACGTCCCCCAGGCCGGACTCAGAAGGACTCGTGGTATAGAGACCCGTCTCACAATATGCCCCTAATTACTACCACTATGAACCGTATATTTATTAGAGTTTATTAACGTAAATTTTGTATGTCCCTGAATTTTCTTTTTCACCAGCTCTGCATCACGTCCTCACCTTCGTAGCTCAGGCTACGAGGTTCCGGGCGTTCTTTGGTCTGGCAAAAAATCCTAATCCATGTTTTATAAAAACCCTACATTAATAAACTCTATTCTATTTTTCGTCTTAACCCCACTCACTGCTATGGCACAGGCTGTAGAGCTTGGCATTCCCGCCGGGCATAGTGGCACCATTTACAACCTACGTTTCTCACAGGATGGGGAAACCCTATTTTCAGCAGGGCAGGATGAAAGCCTGATGCTATGGGATGTAGAGACCGGCAAGCTGCTAAAGTCCTCCGTCAAAGCAGGGGGCGCCATACTACCCCGTGCTATTACGTCGCCCGACTTGCAGTATATTCAGTACTTCAAAGGCTGGCAAGATTACCGCCCATTGTTATTTACTTTTCAAAATCCGGAAAACCGGGGGCTGAACAGGCGGGAAGACCCCTTTGCCAGTTTTTCAGCAGATGGCCAATGGGGCATGAAACAGTCCGGTGGGCTCGCCAGGCTTGACAATCCGGCTGACAGCCTGCCCGCTCCAGATTTCCAGCCCGATGGCTTCACCCCGGACGGCCGCTTCCTCTATAAGGTATCGGCTGGTCAATTAAAGCTTTGGGACGCAGACAGCCAAAACCCAATGGCGATTCAAAGTATAAGCGGGCTCTCTCCTGCTGCCACCTTTCGGGCGTATGGTAAGATCCTGGCTGCCGAATTAGACTATCAATTATTTGACTTTTGGTCGGTGGAAACCGGGCGCGAGCTTTACCAGCTCGAGGTACCAGAAGGCTACCAGCTCAGGGATATCGCCCAGGATGGCAGTTTCGTCATCTTGATCAATGAGGCGGGGCAAGTCAGAAAATACGACCCAAAGCAAAAGGCCTTTACGCTCACCTATACACCTCTTAACTATGCCCCGGAGCCCTTCCCCTTTAATGAGCTCCCGGACTGCCGCCTTTCCCCGGATGGACAGCTTTTGGCCAGCAGTGGAGCTGAAGGCGTTATCTATTTGCACGATGCCACCACCGGTCAACGTATCCGAACACTGCAAGCTCACCATCAAATACCCAACGCCCTGAAGTTCAGTGCCAATGGGAGAAAGTTAAACTTCACTTCCAAGCGCGGCACGGTCCATACCTGGGACCTGGAGTCCTGCCGGAAAGAAACACCCAACGCCAATGCCAACTCCTACAACAGCATCACCATGGGTGAAGGCCCCCGGTGGGAACAGCTTTTATCAGAAAATGAGATCAAAGCCGTGATGCCGGACGGGAAAACCGGTGTCCGCTTTGAGGCAGCAATGGCAGGAGAAAGGCAGTACACGCCTGTGCTAATAGACCTGGACCGCATGGAGCCCATAAAGCGGCTCGCTCCTGTTGGTTTTGACTACCATTCAATAGCCTATGCTGCATTTTCTGCCGATGGCAATCGACTGCTCGCTATTCCCACCACTGAGCTAAAAGAGGGGACGACTTCTGTCGTTTGGGATGTGCCTTCCGGAAAACTACTGTACCGGCTACCCGACCCCGAAGACAGCTATGCCCTTTGCGGTGCCTTTTCAGAAGACGGGAATTCCCTTTTGCTCGGTACCTGGAACCGCTCCGTCCATCTCTACAACCTCGCCGACGGAAAACTAGCCCATACGTTCAAAGGGCACCGCGGAAAAGTCAGGGCGGTGGCTTTTTCACCAGTGGGCCCGTATGTTGCCAGCGGAGCAGAGGATGGTTTGGTCAAAATCTGGCGGACAGACACCCAACAGGAAATCGCCACGCTAATCCTCATTGATAAAAAAGACTGGATTGTACTCAGCCCGGAGGGGCTTTTCGATGCCTCTCCCAACGCCATGCGCCTGCTCTACTATTTGGTGGATGCTGGTCAGCGCACTGAAATCATCGAGTTAGAACAACTGAAAGCCCGCTATTACGAGCCTGGCTTGCTACAAAAAATACTGGGCTACCTCCCCGAGCCCACCCGCTCCGTTGAAGGCTTGAAAAACGTGGCTTTGTACCCTCAACTTAACGCCCGGATACAAGGTGATCAGCTACGGGTTGAATTAAAAGCCCGCTCCGGGGGTATTGGCAGGGTGGCGATCCTGATCAATGGCAAAGAAGTTGCCTATGATGCCGACCCGGACCGTTCAGCACAGTTTTCTTATGACCTGCGCCAATCTCACCATCCGCTCTGGAATCATCCGGACAGCACCAACCGAATCGAGCTACGTGCTTACAATGCCGAGGGCTGGCTAAAGAGCCGGCCTTTTACCCTGCAATACGAGGCTGCGAGCCGGTCCAGAGGTAGCAATACCAATGGCAACAGTTCCTGGACCGGCTCTCTTGACCCCAAAATGTACGTGGTATCAGTAGGGACTTCTGACTACAGTGGAGAATCCCTGGATTTGAGATACGCTACTCAGGACGCCACCGCTATGGCACGCACCTTTGCGCTGGCCGGTGCCAACCTCTTTACAAATGGAGACAGCGTAGAGGTGCACTGCCTTACTACTGCTCCGGAAGATCAAAACGGACTGGAGGGCACTGATATCCTTTGGCAATACGCCAGCAAAGCTAATATACAGGCTACCATGGAGGCCATTCGGGGAAAGGCAAAAGCCGAAGATGTGCTGCTTGTGTACTTATCCGGGCATGGTATTGCCTTCGGCAATGGAGACCGGGAGCAGTTTTATTACCTAACCCACGACGTTGCCAGTACAGAAATGATCATGGATGCTGAAGTGCGGGCACAGTACACGATTTCCAGCAGTGAACTTACCGAGTGGATCAATCGTATCCCGGCTTTAAAGCAGGTATTAGTGATTGACGCGTGCAACTCCGGACAAGCCATTAAAGACCTGAGCAGCGGCACCCGAAGCCTAAACGCCAGTCAGATTAGGGCACTAGACCGTATGCAGGACCGCACCGGTATGTTTATCCTCTCCGGGAGTGCGTCCGATAAGGTTAGCTTTGAAGCCAGCGAGTACGGACAGGGGCTACTGACTTACGCTCTGCTACAGGGCATGCTCGGCGTCGCTACCCGAAGGACTGCAGATGGCGACTTTGTCGATGTGATGTCGCTGTTCCAGTACGCCCGCGACGAAGTTCCGAGACTGGCGGCTTCAATCATGGGCGTGCAGACCCCTACCCTTGGGTTCCCGGCTGACGCCAGCAGTTTTGATATAGGGATTATCAAAGACCAGCAGCAAATCCCCATCGGGCAAAAGAAGCCCGTCCTGATCCGAACGACCCTCCTCAATGAGGAGACGCTGACCGATGAACTGCAGCTCATGCAGCAACTGGAAAACACCTTCAGCCGGGAAAACGAACGTGGCGCAAGAGCGGATTATATCTTTATTGATGCTAATGAGTATCCACAGGCTTATGCGCTCAGAGGGCTTTATACCCTGAGCGACGGGCAGATCCGATTTTCCAAAATCCGGCTGTTCAAAGGCGGGCATACTTCCTTTCCACTTGATATCCCGGTTAATTCGGACCCAGAACGTATCGTTCGGGAAATAGAGCGGGCTGTGAAAAAAATCATTAACCCCCGATGACAGTAAACAAAAACAAGGGTCATTGTATTTTAATGTTAGAACATCAAAATTAAAGTATGAGCACGCACGGCAATTCCATCAAAATGATCCGGGCACTGGGGTTCCCCTGGGCCACGCAAGATCCGTTCATCTTTTGCGCCTACCACTTTGACCAGTACCCCAAAGGCAACGACCAACTCGGTCCTGATGCCTCTTTGGGCGGTCGGGCAATCGGACAAGACTTTGATCCGTCCAACGACTGGCGCATGTACCATGGGAATACCGTTCCGGGCTTTCCACACCATCCACACAGTGGATTTGAGACCGTGACGATTGGTAAGCAGGGCTTGATTGATCATGCAGATTCTCTGGGTGCAGCCGGGCGCTTTGGCAACGGAGATGTGCAGTGGATGACGGCCGGCAAAGGCGTTCAGCACTCCGAAATGTTTCCCCTGCTCAACAATGAACAAGCCAATCCATTTGAGCTTTTCCAGATCTGGCTTAACCTGCCCAAAAAGAGCAAGCGCGTTAATCCGCACTTCAAAATGCTTTGGGCAGACAGCATACCGGTCTACGAAGCAGATGGTATCCGGGTGGCTATCATAGCGGGCGAACTGGAAGGGAAGAAAGCGCCTGCGCCCGCTCCTGACTCCTGGGCCGCAGACCCCGATAACGAGGTCGCTATCTGGACCCTAAAACTGAAAGCAGGGACGGAATGGACGCTACCCGCCGGCAGCGCCGGGCTCAACCGGTCGCTTTACTTCTACAGTGGCGCTACCGTTGACGTCGACGGTCAGCAAGTGCCTGCGCAAAAAATCATGGACCTGCACAGCGATCAGGCGACTACGCTCAAGGCTGGTACAGCAGATGCTTCCTTTTTATTCCTGCAGGGCAAGCCCATCAATGAGCCTGTTGTGCAGCATGGCCCTTTTGTCGCCAACGATAAAGAAGGTATCATGCGGATTATGCAGGAATACCAGGCTACGGAATTCGGTGGCTGGCCCTGGCCCCGCCCCGATCAGGTGCACGAGCGGTCCCGTGGCCGGTTTGCTAAGCATGAGGACGGGCGCGTGGAGGAAAAGGCAAATTAATCCCGGTCCGGAAAGTGCTGATCCATTAAAGCCCGATAAGCAGCCGTACTGCGCAGCGGCACTAATTGTTCTACACTTTCCAGGTCCTCAAAGGATATTTCCAGACGGGTTAGCAGCGCTTCGAGTGTTGCCAGCCCGTTTGCATTTTGGCCCAGCTGCGCCTGACAAGCGGCCAGCTCCAGGTAGTGCCCGGGCTCTTCCGGTGCTCGTTCCAGCCGGCGCTGCAAATAAGGCAGTGCCTTCTGGTAATCTTCCAGCTCAAAGTAGAGATAAGCCAGGTAATCATTGCTGTAGGCAGAACCATCGTCCAGCTCGTACATCCGTTTTGCGCTGGTCAGGGCAGCTTCGAGCTGACCATTAACGCTGTAGAGGTAAGTCATCATATCATAACCCTTAAACTCATCGGGCTTTAGCTGCTGATATCGGCTCAGGAGGTTCAAAGCTTCCTGATGTTGCGCTTCATCATCGGCGTAGAGGTAGGCCAGGGAGAAGACAGGTGCAGCATAATTTTCATCCTGAGCCATGGCTTCGGCATAAATCTTAACAGCTTCCTCCCGGCGCTCGGTCGACTCATACAGTACACCAAGGTTGTAATACGCCAGCGCCAGGGTACTATCCTGTGCGATCGCCTGAAGGTAGAGCTCTTCGGCAGCACCAAACTGCATCTGCCGTTTGTAGGTAAAAGCCAAATTGGTCAATGCCAGCCCCCAGGTAGGCGACAGGGCGTTAGCTCTTTGAAAGGCGTTCAACTCCTCGGCGGAGCGGTTGAGGCGCCGGTACAGCAAGCCCAATTCATTATAGATATGAGGAGCGATAGGCGTTAGGCTCAGGGCTTTTTGCTGTAAATCCAGCGCATCATTGAGCAGGTTTTCCGGCAAATCCAGCTTTTCTGCCTTCATTCGAAGGTTGACCCCCCGGAAGTAATGCTCCCGGGATTTGATTTCCCGAAAAAAGAAGCTGCTTTCTCCGACCAGCTCCGCGGCTTTCTCCAGGTAGTCCGGATAATAGGCATAGAGCTCTCCATTAGCCCAGCGCTCAGCAACTACCTCCATAGGAGTGGTGATGTAGGCATTGATAACCGCTTGTGCATCATCCTGCAGCGCACTTGACAAACTGACTTTCATCAGTCGTTGTACTGCGTCTGTATCTTCCATCTGACTGATTTTCTGATAGAGCTGATAAGCAGAACCCTCTTCCGGGTACAGCAGGTGCCCGGAAGCAAGCGCCTGCTCGAAGCGAGCTAAATCGGGCAGGTAGCTCGTGTCCTGGCCCGTTATCTGTTGCGGCTTGTCTTGTTTGGGCTCCGGCTGCACCCGGCTGATCTTCATATCCCCCGTACCACCCCGCCGGATAGGCAGTTGTTTTTGATTGGAAGCCATGAGCACCTCATCCTGTACGTAGCGTTCCAGTTCGAAGAGGTCAACAAAGC
>Ga0307978_1000511_pt1 | contig 32372 bp, 20 predicted proteins | sample OrgLakmetage1056_FD_203151 | JGI IMG/M metagenome (GOLD analysis project Ga0307978, IMG submission 203151) | Saline water microbial communities from Organic Lake, Antarctica - #1056 | ecosystem: Environmental > Aquatic > Non-marine Saline and Alkaline > Saline | place: Antarctica: Organic Lake...
ACGCTTAGGGCTCAGCTTAACGTATCGTCTAGTGATATCTGCGTCTGTGATGGGGCTCCACAGCAGCCATTTTCGGTTACGGCAGAAGGTAGTGCAGGCCTGTTTTTTTTCATTTGGTCAGGGCCTGATGGTTACGCTTCTACCTTTAAAGAGCCATCTGATATTACAGCAGCTGGACCTTATGAGCTGAAGGTGTATAATGCCTTTGGCTGTTCATTTTCCTATCAGTTCCTATTGGAGGCCTGCCCCGGCCCCACCATCCAATTCACTATCGACCCCCCTTCTGATTGCGGAGTAGACGATGGCCATATAAATCTTACCCTTACCGGGGGCACAGCGCCATTCACCTACCAATGGTATATCAACGGCAGCCCTTCTGTGACTTCGGAAGATTTTGAGGATGCGGAAGAAGGGAAGGCTTACAGTGTGGAAGTCACGGATGGAAATGGGTGTGTGCATTTCGCGGAAACACCCGAGGTAGAACAGTTGCCGCCGCTTTCTTTAGAACTGTCATCGGTTTCAGGCGCCTGTCCCGGGCAGAGCAATGGTGCTGTTGAGGTAGCCGCCAATGGCGGTGCGCCACCTTATCAGTTTCAGTGGAGCAATGGTGCAAACACCACAATAGGAGAATTGAATGGACTGTTGGCAGGCAGCTATTCTGTGACAGTTACGGATGATGATGGGTGCAACAGCACGCTTAGCTTTGTAATAGAGGGTGCAAGCCTGCCTACAATATCTGTTTTGGAGCAAACGGCCCCCTCCTGCGCGGGAAGCACGGACGGGCGTATAGTCATTGATGTAGCACCTACTGCTGCTTATAATATAGTTTGGAATAATGGAACGGTAGGGCCAGATCTTTATCAGGTTGGTGCAGGGGCCTACACGGTGTCCGTAAGCAGTGCTTCCTCCTGTGAGGCCTCCCTTACGGTTACACTTGAAGACCCCGCACCTTTACAAGCCAATGTAACTGCTGTCACATCGACCTCTTGCGCCAATGCTAATGATGGTGCGGTAGCGCTGTCAGTGTCCGGAGGGGTACCACCCTATACCTATGAATGGAGCGGGGGAACTACCGCTTCTTCAATCATTACCGGCTTATTGCCGGGAGGGTATGAAATCACAGTTACAGATGACAATCAGTGTACAACCACCCTTTCTGCACAGGTACAGACCGGCAACCCACCTGAGCTAAACTGGGTATTTGCAAATAACGTGACCTGCGCCAACGGGCCCGATGGGGCCCTCGCTGTCGGCGTAGAAGGCGGCAATGCCGGTTATGATTTCGAATGGTGGAGCCCCGATTACCCTCAGTTCACCGCCACCGGGCTTTTAGCCACGTCACTGCCTGCCGGGACCTATTGTGTTGAGGCTACACATCAGGTTTTTGGCTGTGCCGCTTCCGGCTGTTATACGCTGGAATTACAGCCCGCCCAATCCGATTTGCCCTATCTGAAGCAAGTGGAAGTGTCCGTGGCCAGGCAGGATGGGACCCTTTTAAAGATTTATAGCGGCACCTGGGCAAAAGGGGCTGGCTGCTACTACTATTATGCTGATGATGATGCCGTCATCACTGATGAAGCCTTCAACTTAATCAATGCCGGGCAGCCTGTCGCAGTGGAGGCAAAAGCTAACGTACCCCTGAACAGCTTGTCGCTTTTGATTGATGGGGCTGCTGATATAAATTTGTTACCATCTGGAGGTGGGTTGAATTGGAGTATTACAAACCCAACCCTATCCCAGCAGCTGATCACAGGTGGCATCATTGATTACACACTTCGGTTTGAAGGGGAGGACCAGGCAGGGAATGGCCTGCTGGACATGAGGGCATTAAGTGAGGGCCTGTCTTTATGTGCAGAACTGCCCGGGCTTCAGGGAGACTGTACCTGGTCGCCTGCGCCAGTGCAAGGTGTTGATGACGTGCATCATTTGCAAAAATTATGCTTTGAGTCTAATGCACTGCAACTGAGCGCTACTTCAGCCAGCTCCGGTTGTGATGGCAGCATTACTGTTCATACAAACGCCCCCGGGCCGTCAGTGATCACGTTAAGTGGTGCCGGCACTACCACAACCCTGACGGTTAACCAAAGCACGTATTTGTTCTCCGGTTTGTGCCAGGGTGTTTATACGGTTACTCTTTTAGACGATAACGGTTGTGAACAACAGCAGGCGATCGAAGTTGGCGGCTGCTCTGTGATTACGGGCGAACCATTGCTAACACCTGTCAGTTCTTGTGCTCAGTCAGATGGTAGCATTGCCATTCCTTTGGAAGGCCTTCAGGGCGGCGAGCCGCCCTACAGCCTGCAATGGTCAAACGGGGCAACCGGGCCCTTGAATGAAGGGCTAAGTGCAGGCAGCTATTCCGTGACCATTACAGATGCTAATGGTTGTGCTTCGGACTTTACATTTACTATAGGCCAGGAATCCCCGAACGGGAATACCTTCACGGTGGAAGTCATTGAGGTCGTAGATGATGCAGACAACAGCTGCAGCGGCAGCATTACGGTAGACGTATTTTATTCGGGCTCTACAGTCCGTCTTTATTTATCCGGCCCAGGTGCCCCCTGGCAAAATATCGAGTTGCATGAGCCCAACTGGCCGGACCCGGTAGATCAGACTTATACGTTCACAGGGCTATGTGCCGGAGACTATGAGATCAGAGCCTCCTATACTCATGGTTTACTGGACTGCAATTTAGATTTAGGGGCCACCGTTGAATCTTGTCCGGGCTTTGCCCTTAATCCTGGAGCAAGTCTCCGTAAACCCTCCTCCTGTATTATTGATGACGGGATGATTGAGATACCTGAACCCACTCTTACCGGCGGCACACCTCCATTTATATGGCATTGGAGTAATGGCTCTATGCACCCCGGAGGTATTTCCGGGCTTTCAACAGGGGTTTACTCCGTATCTATTGTGGATGCCACTGGCTGCTCCATCGTAGAAGTGTTTGACTTAAGCCTTCCTTCCGATGCGTTAACAGCAGAAATCACGCAGGTCATTCAACCGTCCGGCATAATGGAAGGGGGCTGTGATGGGAGTATTGAAGTAACTGCCGCTGCAGGGCTGACGGTAGAGCTTTTTGAACTTCCAGGCGGATCGCCTGTAGCCTATACCGTTCCTGGAAGCGGAGTGCTCAATCTGGAGGGCCTATGCACTGGCGATTACCGCCTGGCCCTTTCAGATGACGGCAAATGTGAGAAAGAAGAGCTGATAAGCCTGACTGGGTGCAGCGAAATACAAGCGCCCATTTATAATGTCGTTAACCCGTCAGACTGTAGCTCCTCCGATGGCGCATTCTATCCGGTAACAGCTCCGGAGGGCGGTATAGCTCCATACACCCAGCAATTGGTATTATTAGATAAAAACGGCAGCCCAACCACTATTTATTACATTACGACGAATCACAACGGGGCGGCATTCCATAATTTACCTGAGGGTACCTACATTTATATTATTCAGGACAGCCAGGGCTGCACCTTCCGTGAAGAAATAGAAATTATGGGGGATAATACCCCAATGTTTGCCATCTATAACAACCAGCCATTTATTGTGCCAGAATGTGAAGGGGAGATGAATGGTGAAATCCTGTTTTATGTAGCCCTGGGCTCCGGCCCGTTCAATGGGTTTGCTATTTCCTATCAGTATAACGATGGTGCATGGGTTGATGTGCAGGGTGCAGAGGGCGGCCTTGTCACGCTAGACAACCTGGCAAGCGGCTTTTACCTTTTCCGAATAGCAGTCCCTGGCACTGAGTGTACCCTCGAGGAGCTGGTTTATGTTTGGGAGCGCCCCAGTGAGGGGGAGCTTAAACTGAGCGAGACGGTGCCTATCGTTACTGAAAAGTCCTGCCCCCACCAGGAAACAGGGCAGGTCATCGTAACGGTACAGGGTGGTAACCCACCGTACCGCGTTACCCTGCTCGGCCCTGACGGCCCCAGTGATTTCGAGTTTGCAGAGACAGCTATGGAGGGGCCGGAAGCTTATGTGGCAACGTTTACTGGGCTGGCTTCAGGAGAGCATAAGGTTGTCAGAGTTAAAGACGATTGCAACCGTTCTGAACCTTTTGATGAGACTGCGAATGTAGGAGAATACCCGGAAATGATATTTTCTGAGCAGGTAGAAGTCTGCTGCCCGGGCTTGTCTGATTTGGAACTCACCGTTACCGGTGGCACACCTCCATTTGAATACGATTGGGAAAACGGAGTCAGTGTGCCATTTCTCGAAAATGTAGATGCAGGGGATTATGAAGTGAAAGTAACGGATAGCTAGGGATGTTATCAGGAACAAACCTTCACAGTAGAAGATATTGCTCCGCCTATGGTCACCATTGATGCGCTTACAGGCTATGCATGCGACTACGAAAGAAATGGGGAACAAGTAGGGAATATTGGAGCCCTCCAGGCTATTGTTTCCGGTGGGCTGCCACTAAACAGCTCAATGAATAGTGAAGGGTGCGGCATAAATTTCGGCAACACTTCGGAAACGCCCTATCAATTGCAGTGGTCAACCGGTGACGCAACAGAATTGGTCAGTAAGCTGGAAGCAGGGAACTACTCGCTTAGCGTTACGGATGGATGTGGCACACACGTTAGTCAGGCTAGTATTCAAAGTGAAACCGTTGTTGATAGGCCGTTTGGTTACCTTGAAGGTGCGGATGGCAGCACTTGTTGGAATGAAACGAACTGCGGAGACAACAGATTGGATGTATTCTGGGGGAATCACCACCAAATCAATAGTAATGACATGCTTGGTAATAATGGGGAATGCAACCTTCAGATCGACTGTATTAACGGAAGTGTAATCAATATCCCCCCGTTTTACGCTACCGAAAGCTTCTTTTGGGACGATTTTTCTGAATGCACCTGCAAAAGGAAAGAAACTTGTACGATAAATGAAACTTGGCAAGATCAGATATCTACTATTTTGAATGGGCAAGAATACGCTCCATCAATGCCAATACTATTGAATTACGAAGACAGCGGCACTTTCGATGAAACAGCAACGATTTTAAATACCGGCGGGGTAGGTGCAGCCGAAGAATGTTTATCCTGTGAGCGTGAAGTAACAAGGGGATGTGGTGATAACCCTGAACCTTGCCCAAAATGTGAACTAGTTCCAGGTTTCGATGGGGATAATGCAGATGGGGATTGTATTGGTGATCAAGATGACCTCTGCGATGATATTGGCCCTGAAGATTGTGAAGGGTTTGTTTTTGATCCTACCACAGGATGCTGTGATCAATGTCCTGATGAAAACGCTGATACTGATTGCCCGGAGAACGAAGTGATCATCCCTTCAACAGGATGTTGCGGTTTTTATACTAGGCCCGGCGGCGGCAAAACAGAAGAAACGCCAATCCCAGAAGATATTAGGAGTTCCTCTTTAAATAATGGTAAATTCGCAGTCTACCCGGCTCCATTCAGCAGTTTTCTCCAATTGGAGTATCAGGATTTGGGCTTTGAAAACTCCGGCAAAGTCCATATCTCATTACTAAACAGCTTAGGCATGAGGGTGTACAGCCACTCGTATCAGGAGGTGTTTGAACAAGGTACATTGTCCATCACCAACCTCAGCCATCTACCCTCCGGCATTTATTGGCTGGAAGTGGCTGTAGAAGGGCAGCCCCCTCAATTGTTCAAGTGTATTAAACAATAAATATGATGCGTCAGCGCATTTACTTTTTTTTCCTGTTGGGCACCTTGTCCGCATTGTTCTCAAAGCCGATAAATGCTCAGGACTTTTGGGTGTTCGATAGTATAAATATACTCTCTGATACCAGATGGATAAATTATGACATTGAGACCTGTGAGGAACTTGGCGCGAGGCCATTCGCTTCTTGGCTGATCCCTAATGGCTATACATTTATTGGCACCGATAGCATAATTACGTACTATACAGGACCACAGGCTCAATTCACTCTGGCAGGCGAAGGCATTTACACCTTCCCGATCAGCAGCAACTTCAATGCCGGGATCACTCTAAAAGGGACACTGCCCGATACAAGTATTGAGGGGGCAACCTGCAATTACGAAGGGCTGGCGTACCTGGCCGGCGCCGCAGTGAGCACCTATGACTATACCAACGGTGCCCTGCAGGAGCTGGGCAGCCTGCCCGATACGCTGCGCTGTGGCGGGGGCTTTACGCAGCGGGGCGGGCGGTTCTATATGGTTACTCTGGAAAACGAACTGGTGCTGCTCAATATGGCTGACCTTCAGCAAAGCCAGGTTGTGCAGGCCTTTCCGGATTCCATAGGCGATATACAGGCAATGGGCTCTTTCCCTTATGCCTGCGACAGCATCGCCACCTACGTTTTTGCTACGGACGATACCGGGGATACTCAGGTCTATGAATTGGATGTTGAGGGCTATAGCTTGTCCTTCCATTGTACACTTGATGCCTTTGTCACGGGGGTCGCTTCTTCTACCGAATGCACCTTGCCGCCTTGTAGTATGCTTTACACCGACCTGGACCCCGACGACAGCTCCGGGGCCTCCGGGCTGGGCTATCAGCGCACGACTTGTACCGGCCCGGTACCTGTGGCCGATGCGGATGTGGAGGTTTTTTCGCCCTTTGTACTGGATTCAATCCGCCTGCAGGTGCTGAGCCCGCCCGATGGAGGGGCAGAGCAGTTATCCTGCCCGGGGGCGCCCGGAGTGGAGGTAGCGGGCAACAATACCGGAAGCCTGCTTTTATCCAACAGCTATGCTTCCCTCGGTACCGATTTTACAGCAGCTGTCCAGGCTGTGGTGTATGAAAATACTGCTGCCTCACCTACTCTGGGCAGCCGGGAAATCCTGTTGGAAATGTATTCTTCCTACTACGGGACTATGCCGAGCATCGCTACCATTACGCTCGATACCCTGAACAACCTCGCCCTTGCCACTGATACGGCTTCTACGCGCTGCTACGGACAGGAGGACGCCTCCGTCTCCCTACAGGGCGAGAACGGTACAGGTGGGTACACCTTCACCTGGCCAGATGGCGTGCAGGCAGCTGAGCGCAGTGGGCTTGGAGCGGGGAGCTACCTCCTCCAAATCGGTGACGGGCAGGGGTGCAGTGGACAGGATACGCTTTGGGTACAAGCCCCTGATAGCCTGTCGGTGGGCATAACGGCAGCGGCACTGTTTGCCTGTGAGGGCAGTGGCAGCCTTACTGCCTCCGGAGTTGGGGGTACGGGCGCTTACGCTTTCGCCTGGAGCAACGGGCAGTCCGGTGCCGCCACAGCGGGGCTTGATGCAGGCACCTACACCGTTACCCTTACCGATGCCAATGACTGTGAAGCTACAGCAGGCTTTGAGCTGTTGCAAGCCGATACTTTCCTGCAAACCGATGTGGTGGAAGACTGTGCAGGCACGCCTTACACATGGCAAAACCAAACCTTCACCACCGACACGTCCCTCTGCCTCACCTACCCCTCCCAGTACGGCTGCGACAGCACCCACTGCCTGGAGCTGCGCTACGAGCAGCGGGAGGGCAGCCTGCAAGCGGGTATCTGCCCCGGCGGGGCCTACGCCTTTGGCGGGCAGCTGCTCACCGTGCCCGGCACCTACCGGGATACGATCAGCGACGGGCAGCCTTGCGACAGCGTGGTAGTGTTGCAGCTTGGGCTCCACCCGGAGCCGGCTTTGGCCATCAGCCAGTCGGGCAGCCTCTGCAACGGGGGCAGCGCTACGCTTACGGGCAATGGCAGCGGCACTTTCATTTGGAGTGATGGCACCGCAGGGCCTGCACTGAGCACCACTGCCCCCGGCACCTACGCCGTCACCCTCACCGATGCCAATGGCTGCACCGCTTCCGATAGCCTGAGCCTTTCGGAAAACAGTATAGACTTCACCTTTACGTTGGGCTATACGGGCTGCCCGGAGCCCGGTGCCGGACAATTGCGGGTCGACAGCATCTGGGGCGGTGCGCCGCCGTACAGCTATCAGCTCAATGATGGCCTGATACAGCCCGGCCCGGTATTTTCCAACCTGTCTGCACAGCCTTATACGATTACGGTAACTGATGGCAGCGGCTGCGCCCGTGCCCGTCAGGCGGCCCTGCCGGCAGCCACGCCCCTGCAGGTGAGCCTGCCCGCAGATACAAGCATCCGCCTGGGGCAGGAAGTGCGCCTGCCGGCCGCTACAAATGCCATCAGCTTTGACATCGCCTGGGACCCGCCCACCGGCTTGTCCTGTACCGATTGCCCGATGCCCTTAGCTCAGCCGCCGGCCACCACGGCCTACACCGCTACACTGACAGACAGCCTGGGGTGCACCGCCACTGCCCGCACGACGATTTACGTGGATGCGGCTGCGCCGGCCTACCTGCCTAATGCCTTTTCTCCCAACGGCGATGGCCGCAATGACCTGCTGACGGTCTACGCCGGTACGGGCATCGCGGAGGTCCTTCTGATGCAGGCCTACAACCGCTGGGGCGGGCTGGTGTATGAGGCGCAAAACTTTACTCCGGGCTCGGGAGGCTGGGACGGAATACACAAAGGTGAGGCTGCGCCTTCGGGCGTTTACCTTTGCCGCCTCCGCCTGCTGTTGCTGGACGGGCGGGAGGTGGAGATTGGGGGGGAGGTTTTGTTGGTGCGGTGAGGCGGGGGAATGTGCACATACGGGCGATCCGAGGTTGAGGTTGGTCTGAGCGCAGTCTGGGCGAGGATGAGGTTACCGACTCCGCATAAGGCTACGTCGGTCGGAGAAGGACCAGGCAATGGCTTCTCAGCCTGACCGTAGACGGTCTCCTGCTTGGGAGCGAGCAGTGCCGGTCGGCTAGTCGCCGGGAGGCGGCCGCAAAGCGACCGCTGCATTGCAGGCTGCGCATGGGCGCTCAACCTCAACCTTAACCTTAGCCTTTCCGGGTGATCCAAGACTAGATTCCCCTAAACGATCAAAAATTGTATCGCACGAGTCAAAACGTAGGGTTTTGAGCCGAATGGATAACCTTCATTTACAAAGTTTTGCTACTTTTCAAAAAAGTGAAATGCAGGACTTATGGTTCGTTTATGTTTTTTGCTGCTTGTTTTAATGGTAAGGCTGCTGCCCGCTCAGCCCATTTTCTTCGACGGCTCCGCGGCTTCCGGTATCGGGCATCCCGGCCGGAACTTTGGTGTCGCATTTAAAAGTTTCGAGCATTGCCAAATGCTGCACCTCCAAGCTTCAAAGCGACCGCAAAAGAGCTAGCACTCACTAATGTAGCCCATGCATCTGCAACTAACGCCATGCTTTTGGCATATCTGCCTCACCCAAAGGCAGTGCGCAGCTTTTTCCACTATAGCAGGGCATTAAATGTAAAAAAATAATGGGCCAAGAGGAATAAAAATCCTAAGCCTGGAAAACGTGCCTTGTAGGTTGCTGCTCGAGGCTGCTGCTCAAAAGCATAAGTGGTTAACGGGCTGCAAGGGCAAAAGCGACTTTAGGCTCTACACGCAGCAAGATACACAGCACCCGGAAAAAGCTAAAGCCGGACGCTAAGAGCAACCTCATAAAGAACCTGAACTTACTGGCTTTAGGGTGGTTTCGCCGACTATGAGGGAGATGATCTTTTGTTACTTTTGGAGCGCCAAAAGTAAGAGGAAATCTGAGCGTTGCCGGTCAGGGAAGGTAAAACTGCAAAACGGTTAATGTAAAATTTAAAACGAGCGGGTGCCGGTTGGTATGGCGGGGCGCTTCGCTGTAAATAAAAAACCAATTTCAAGAGGAAGAAGTGAATTGAAAAAAGTTAATCGGGTTTCAGTGCGGGCGGCGGTTCCCCGAGTGCCTGTCCCGCGAAGTCGCAGGAGAGTTAGGGGGCAGCGCGGGCAGTAGTTGGTGCGGCACTATTTTTTATAAAGGGAAAGAAGGACCTTCCACCTGAGTGGGAGTAGCTTGTTGATTGATACTAACTCCTAGACAAAACGGTTTTCATGATTTAAAGAGATTGATTTTTATGTGCTAGGGTTCCCCGCCTTCAGAGGTCAATGCTACGTGCGGGAACTGAAAATCAATCAAGTTTCATAAATGTCTAGTGGTTTAATAAAATTCAACCTGCTGCAATGAAGCGACCCACTGAGTTGGCTTGGTGGGCTACAGCCACTCTTTTGCCCAAATACAAGTATGATGAAATACACGATTACTACCACCATCTTTCTACCTGTCAGGTCGCGACTCCTAAGTCGCCACCTGACTTAAAGTGGCAGCAGAAGGAGTTGCGGGTAGAGTTCATACGGAATGGAACTAAGTCTGTATCTTACCTGCTATTCCAATGCAGATGAAATGGAAATGATGCTAAGTTTGATCTTTCTTCTGGTGCTCAGCGGGTATGCGCTATCTGCACAACCCATTTTCTTCGACGGCTCCGCGGCTTCCGGCATCGGGCATCCCGGCCGGAACTTTGGGGTTGCCTTTGGCGATTACGATGGCGATGGAGCCGATGATATCTACATCTCCCGCCACAGTGCGCCCAATTTGCTTTACCGGGCCATCGGTAACGGGCAGTTTTCGGAAGTGGCGGCGCCGGCGGGCATCGCGCATATAGGGACGACCAATATGAGTGCCTGGGGCGATTACGATAATGACGGGGACCTCGACCTTTATTTGGGCAACCGCGACGAGCCTAATATCTTGTACCATAACAATGGCGATGGTACGTTCACCGATATTAGCGCAAGCGCCGGTGTTAACTCCGGGCACCGCACCCGGGCTGTCCTGTGGGGAGATGTAGACCGGGATGGGTTGATCGATTTGTACGTAGCCAACCTCGCCGCGCCCAACTACCTGTACCACAACAACGGCGATGGCACCTTCACCGACATTACCGCCGCTGCCAATACGCAGGACTTCGGTATCGCTATGGGCTCTCTGTTTTTCGACTACGACAACGATGGTGACCTCGACCTTTACCTCACCCACGATGCTAATCAGCCGAACATTCTGTATCGCAACGACGGGACCGGGCATTTTGAGGACGTTTCGGCGGCCTCCGGGACCAACATCGCTGCTCAGGGCATGGGCGTGGATTTTGCGGACCTCAACCACGACGGCTTCTTCGACCTTTACATTACCAATCTGTATGAGAATGTCCTGCTGCTCAGCAATGGCGATGGCACCTTTACAGAAATCGGTGGGCCGGCCGGCGTGGATGACCTTGGTATGGGCTGGGGAACGGTATTCCTGGATTACGACAACGATGGCTACAGCGATATTTATGTGTCTAATGACTCGTACTTTGCGCCATTCGACAACCTGCTGTACCGCAATCTGGGGAATGCCACTTTTGAAGTCGTCAGTGGAGGTACGCCCCTGTCGAGCTCCATGGCAGGCTATGGCGTGGCCACCGGCGATGTCAATGCCGACGGGAAACCAGATTTGCTGCTCGTCAATGCCGGCACCAACGATGGCAATCAACTTTTTCTGAACAGCACAGAAAACGGCAACCACTTCGTCAAAGTGCGCCTGCGCGGTACGGAAAGTAATACGGCCGCTATTGGTGCGCGGGTCACCGTTGAAGCCAATGGACGAGTGCAAATGGACGAAGTGTGCGCCGGAATGGGCTACGCTTCCCAAAATAGCTTCACTTTGCACTTCGGACTGGGCGAAGCTAATGTGATAGACCGGTTGTCCATCCGCTGGCCGAATGGGATGGAGGAGGTCTACGAGAGTCTTGCTATGGACCAGCATTACTATTTTACAGAAGGGGAGGGGTTGGCTACAAACGTTCGATCAAGTGCCGGGGCTGCATCCGAATTGAAGATTTGGCCCAATCCTGCCAAAGAAAGGCTCTACGTTCAAGTCCATGGGCAGGATTCCGGAAAGGAAGGGGACCTACGTGTTTTTAGCTGCACGGGTACGGAAGTTTACCGGGCTCAGGTAGTCCCGGGCAGTGTCTGCGAGCTACCACTGAGCAATCTGCCGGCCGGGACTTACTGGGTGTGCTGGGTGGAAGCCCATAAGCAGTACCTTCGGTCGTTTGTAAAGCAGTAGCGGAATGCAATGCTCCGGGCATTTCTGTAAAATATCCTACACTCCCGGTCTTAACACCACACGCAAAACCGTATTATTGCGTTTCAAATTGCAGCAAACGCAACCTAGCTTATGTACAGAACGCTACTCTTCCTGACTGCAGGACTTTTACTCGGCTTTTCCGGAAAGGCACAAAAATACAGCAACGAATTCCTCACCATCGGCGTTGGCGGCCGGGCGCATGGTATGGGCACAGCCGTCATTGCCAGCGTGGATGATGTAACCGCTGGAATGTGGAACCCGGCCGGCCTGGCTACTTTACAACCCGATGAAGGCCTCCAAATCGGCGCCATGCACGCCGAGTGGTTTGCGGGCGTGTCCAATTTTGACTATCTCGGCTTTACTACTGCCCTTGCGAATGGCAACCGGATCGGCTTGTCGCTGGTGCGCTTCGGCATTGATGGCATTCCCAATACCCTCTCTCTTTACAATAGCGATGGCACCATCAATTTTGATAACGTCACAGAGTTTTCGGCAGCTGATTACGCCTTCGTGATGAGCTATGCCAAAGCTTTTAAGGTGAAAAAGGGGCAATTGCTGGGCGGTGCTAACATCAAAGTCATTCACCGGCGCATTGGCCCCTTTGCCAATTCCTGGGGCTTTGGCCTGGACGCCGGGCTACAGTACCGGATAAAGGACTGGAAGTTCGGCTTGGTAGCCAAAGACGTCACTTCAACTTTTAACGCCTGGTCTTTTAGTTTCTCCGAGGAGGAGCGGCAAGTGCTGGAGCTGACCAACAACGAAGTACCCATTAACAGTGTGGAAATTACCCGCCCGCAACTTATTCTGGGGGCGGCCCGCCGTTTTCAGTTGGGCGATATTGGCCTGTTGCCGGAAGCCAATTTTATACTAACAACTGATGGAGCACGCAACACGCTCCTTTCCGCTGATCCGATCAGCATGGACCTGGCCGGAGGCATTGAGGCAGATTATAAAAACTTTGTGTTCCTACGGGCCGGTGTCAGTCAGTTCCAGCAGATTACTGATTTTGACGGGGGTGAAAACCTGAAGATGCGGCCTAGTCTGGGCGTAGGCTTCCGTATCTCGGGCTTAACGGTGGATTATGCCTACACGGATTTGGGTGCGGAGGAAAGCACCTATTCTCACATTATTTCGCTACGGCTGTCCCTGAAACCGAAAATAAAAGAATAACGGTAATGTAAAGATTGGGAGATTATAGAGATAGCCTTTTGTTGCATTCTATTAATCCCTATATTTGTAAGGATAGTTGGCCGTAAGGCTATGCTGTACGATCGACAGGGGCACTGCACAGTCATCCTCTGCCCGTCGGCATATACGCTTCGGAGTTCAGCTATCAACCGTACAGGCACCAAAAGTTTTGACTCTACATCTTAACCATATTAGGGTACGACTTGGTGTGACTAGGGCGGGCCTCAGTCTTGGTTTCGACCGGGATTCGCTTCGGCGACAAGGGGATTACTGAACCACACCGGCGGCCTTATCCATGTCTCATCGAGGGTCCAAAACCATCCCGGTGTTTGTGCGGTTTTTTTTAAAAAAAAGCCAGCCCACATACTGCGAGCCGACTTTTTAGTTTCCCCCATCTTTTTACCGGCAGGTATATCCTTTTAGCGCCCGTTGATTGTTTGGGTCACCGGCGCAGTCCCGGTCATAGTACTCATAGGCATATCCTACAACCGCGCTCCAGTCGCTGCATGTTGAGGAGCTCGGGCCTTTCGCGCAAATATAGCGGTCATAGTACCGGGAATTAGAGGAATGGTTCGGAAACACGTGGCAACGGGTGGTACGGGCATCGCCCACTTTTTCACAAACATACCCTTTCCGGGTTCGGCTGCTGGAGACTAAAACGCCCTCAGGGTAGGTGTCCACGTCTGTTTCAAGCTGGCGGTCAACGGCATCTGCAATAGCGATAACCTCTTCTAAAGCAGCTACTTCTATTTGTACTTCCACGGTGGCTATATCGCCTCTCATCGTAAAGGTCTGATAAAGGTAGAAAGGCTGATCGGAGCTGGGAATGGCTTCCAGGTTGAGTATGCCGGCAATTTCATCCCTGACCTCAGCAGTAACGTAAATGGTGCCGCTGTACGGGTCAAAAAAGGCGATAAGAGCTTCATCGGGATCATCCGTTTCGCAAATCGTTTCAGTGGGCTCATTGACTTCTTTTTCACAGGCTGCGAAGGTGAGGGCAAGCGAAAGGAGAAGTAGAAAATAGAGACTGGATTTCAAGGTTTTCATGTCAACTTAGTTTAATTGTTTTTGAATGATTACAATACAAGTTTACATGCTTTGACCTCTAAGTTTCCAGTTCAAATAAATCGCTGTTTTTACCTTATTTACGGCTGTTTTCTAGATTTTTATTGGAATGATCGTGTATTAAATATCTGGTTTTCAAATGCTTATAATACTGTACGCGTTTCTGGTGTTTTTCTGCGGTTACCTCACTTTAGACATTGAAAAACTCGAGTGTATTGGCCTGTTGAAGACGTGATTACTAAATAATAAAGCCCTTCTGGCAAACCAGGGCAAACGATCTCTGCCCTTGCCACCGGACTTTGATAAAGGACCTGCCCCAGGCTGTTGTAAATGGACACCTGTCCGGCCGGCCAGTTTCCTGTAAGTGTGAAATGGCCATGGTTTGGGTTAGGCGCTAAAGACCAGACCTGTTGTTTTGGCGCAGTTTGACCGATGGAAGAGGTGGAGTCAAAAAGCAATAGTGTGTCTTTTAGAGTGGCTGGGCAGTTGGGCAGGAACACCTGTTCTGCCTTGTTTAGGATGAGAATAGATTCCGGGATCACTTCTGCAATTAATTGAGCTGTAGTGGTATCGGGGCTGCGAAATATCATATCTTCCACAATGATAGAAAAGCGCGCTAACAATCGGTTCTGTTGAATCGCATTAACACCGTAGCCAGCCGCAGCCAGGTCAATCCGCCCCGGAGGCAGTGTACTCCGGCTGGTCCCTGCCCTTTGCGCCGTGGCATGTACAAACATCAAGTCTCCGGTGGTGGTATCAGGAAAAGCCCGGGTAATGCTATCTTTTACGTTGAGCGGATCGTACTTTATACTAAAAGCAGTACCAAGCACACCTTCTTCTTCCGGGACCCCCGCATCTGGAAATCCTTCCATGAAAGCCTCCAGGAGCACGGTGTCTCCCACCTGGGCGGTATCCCGGTCAAAAGCAATGCGGATGACAGGGCAGTAGCTGGCTACAGCGGGTACCGTTGGCTGATAGAGCGGGGGCAAACTTCCGGTTACCACGCTATCGTAATTTAACGCAATGAGTTCCGTGTCCAGGGAGTCTATGAAGCCATCACCATTGGTATCTATGTGCGCCAAATTGATATTGGTAACTGGCAGGGTAGCGAAGTCAAACCCTTCGGAAAATTGTGGGGTCCAGTCCGGAGAGGCTCCGGAACGTGGAAGGGTTTCCTGAAAAAAAGCAATACCGACTGGCAAAAGGTCGCGTACGGTGACGATGCTATCGTTATTGGCATCGCCGGGATAGACGATGAAAGGCTCTAATTGAGCTATAGCGGAAATCGAAAAGCTACCGTATAATAGAAAAAGAAGAATTGGTTTCATCGGAATTTCGTTATTTTTAACAAAAAGCCATGCATGATTCCAGGTTGCTCAGCTTGCTAAAGACCTTATCCGGCAAGGAGTGGAACCAGCTGGAGGCTTATCTGTCCGGGCATCATCAGTCTTACAATTTAAGTTTATTTCAGGAGTTAAGAAAGTATGCTCCCCGGTTCAAAAGCAAGGCACTTAGCCTCGGCACTTTTTTGCAACGATGGCCAGAGAATGAAAAATGGACCGAAAAGCAGCTCCGGCAGCAGTTCAGCAGGCTCACAACTACGGTCGAAGAGGGATTGAGCTGGCTGTGGTTGCAGGAGGAGGAATGGAGGTTAGCCCTTTCCCTATTTGCCACGGGACAAGAACGTGGACTGGAATACCTGGTCCGAAAAGCGGCGCGACGCGTTGAAAAGCTCTTAGAGGCCTATCCACTGCGCGACCGGGAATTTTATTTGCGCCAGTACGAATGGGCTATGATCCAATACCAATATGCTCAATCGGACAAGCGGAGTTTTCAGCCACTGCTGCAGCGGGTATCGAATGCCTTGGACACTTTTTTTGCCTTTGAGAAGACCCGGCAGGTGTGGCAGATGGCGAACCTGGAGGCTATGTTGGATGTCGAATATGACTATGGCTTGGGGCATGAAATTCTGCAAGGGGCATCAGGTCATCCAATAGTGGATGGCGTGCAGGCAATATACACCCAAGTCCTCGAGCTCACCTTAGGGAGACTGGAAGAAGAGGAGGGGTGGAGCCAATTGGTACAGGTTCACAATCAAATACAAAACCATCTTTCATTGATCCCCAAGCTTGAAGCGCAACAGTTATACACCAGTTTGCTCAACTACTGTACCCGGAAGTTGAACCTGACCGGGGCAAATCGTTACCGCCGGGCTTACTTTGATTTGAATAGGGCACTGTTAGAACAGGGTTGGTTACAGGAAGCGGGGGTGCTTTCGCCGTGGCGGTATATCAATTTGGTAGCTGTAGCTTTGGCTCTTGAAGAAAAAGAATGGACCAAGCAGTTTATTGATAGCTATCAACAGCAATTGCCTGAAAGTCAGCAGGACAATGCCTACCATTATGCACTGGGTCATTATTATTATGCCCTCAGGAAATTGGATAAAGCACAAGAGCATCTCATGCTGGTATTGTTTGAGGAGCCACTATTTAATGCAGGAGTCCGGTTGCTAATGGCAAAAGTACTCTACGATGCAAAACAGGAAGAACTGCTTCAGCATCAGCTGGAAGCAAACCGGTTATTCTTCCTCCGGGACAAAACCATAGGCGACAATAGAAAGGCGCAGCTTAAAGCATTTAACCATTTCCTGGGTCGTCTGTCGCGCATTCCTGATTTTGATAAAGAAGCTTTAAACGACCTGAAAGATTCTTTGCCGGATCCCACCGAAGTTATCTCGCACAATTGGCTTTTGGAGCGGCTTCAACAGCGGATAGCGGCGCATTGATGGTATCTTATTTCCAAATGGACCCCACTGCTCCGATATTCCCTTTCTCCACCGTTACCGCGCCACCAGCTACCTCAAGAATCACCTGGTCAAACGGAGGGGTGGGAAAAAATATTTCCGTTATGTTGGTTAGCCCTCCATCGGCAAAGAGTTCCACTGAGGCAACATCCAGCCAAACGTCCAAATCCAGCGTACGGTTTTTCGACCAGCGTGGGGCAGTGGCAATACGGCCAAAGTCTTGCTTAAAACCGGTCTGGCCAGCCTTGCTACGGTCTGAATAGAAGGTATTGCCTTCCAGCCAAATGCGGTAAGACTCTCCTTTGTCATTCGAAAAGAGTAGCGCAATACGTTCCGGTTGTGCACCTGCTGCCCAGGATAACTGCAGGTCAAGGTGCAGGGTGGGAGAGGGGGCGTCAAGCAAGCTACTGAGGTCGAGTTGTCCCGTTACGGTCTGAGGGGGAATGCCTCTAGTAGATGCTACGATGTCTGCCGCTTCCCGGACGGGTTGGGCACAGAGTAGTTGTCCCTTTGGTGTGTTGCGCAGACTGAGGGTCCTTGGCAGCGTCATTGCACTCCGCCACCGTTCGGTTGGTACAATATTGGCATAGTTCCAGTTGCTCATCCAGCCTAAGAAAATGCGTCGCCCGTCTTTTTCCGGAATATCCGACCAGGTGACACCGGCGTAGTTGTCCCGGCCGTAGTCAATCCAGAACGGGTTGCCCGAGACGGTATCCGCTGCGACCTTTTCGGCAAAAGCCGGATGCATGGTAAAGGTTTTGCCATCAAAATCACCGAGGAAATATTGCGTCCCCGAACCGCCATTCGGTGCGCCGGGGTTGATGCTCAGCAGCATGACCCAGGTGGTGTCTCCATCGGCTTCAAGTGGGAACAGGTCCGGGCACTCCCATACGCCCCCCTGACCGCCAGTGCCCTGCCCAAACTCGCTTTGGTAAGCCCAGTCAATGAGGTTTGGCGAGTTGTAGATCTTGATGTGGTCGCCCGCTGCGAAAATCATGACCCACTTTTCCGTCGCCCCATGCCAAAAGACTTTAGGGTCGCGGAAATCTTTGATGCCGGGATTGGGGAGCACCGGGTTGCCCTCATATTTGGTCCAGCTCCGCCCTTTGTCCAGGCTGTAGGCAATGCTTTGGTATTGATAATCTGTTGTCTGAGCTTTCTCTCCCTCCGGATCGTGGTGGGTGAAGATGGCAATCATTGGCGGCCGGGCCGGCTCGCCCAGTCCACTTGTGTTATTCCAGTCCATCACTGCACTGCCGGAGAAGATGTAGCCCAGGCTGTCCGGGTACAGCGCGATTGGCAGGTGCTCCCAGTGGATCAGGTCTTTACTAACGGCATGACCCCAGTGCATCGGGCCCCAGACGGTGCTTTCCGGATAGTGCTGGTAGAACAAGTGGTATTCGCCTGCGTAGTACACCATGCCGTTGGGGTCGTTCATCCACATGCTATCCGGTGTGAAATGAAATTGTGGGCGGTGGGGTTCCTGGTAATTGCCGTTTTGGGATGCCATGTTATTTGGAGTTGGTGGCGTATTGCAATGGGTGAGGGCGAGCAAAAGTAAACTACCGAAGAAGAAATGGGATATAAAACGACGCATAATTGAGGGATTAACGAGCTATAAATTGGCGAATATCGCCGGAAGTCAGGCTGGGCGTGCCGCCTTCGTGCGTGGCGACCAGGGCACCGGCAGCGGCTGCGAATTCCAGGCACCGGGGCAGTGGCTTGTTCTGTAGGTATTGGCTTAGAAAGCCAGCCAGGAAAGCATCGCCGCTACCTACGGTATCCGCCACTTGTACGGGGAATACCGGTTGTTGAAAGTTAGTGCCGTCCGGGCTCATCCAAGTGGCGCCTTCGCTGCCCTTGGTCACGAGCAGGCCCTTTAGTTGATGGGCGTCCAGGACTGCTTTCATCCGTTCAGTTTCCCCGGAAGTACCTGTATACCAGGCAGCGATAATTGCCAGTTCTTCTTCGTTCATTTTAACGAGCTGCGCCCGGCTCAGGAAGGTTTTTAGCCGATCTGTGGTATAGTGTGGCGGCCGCAGGTTGACGTCAAATACAGCCAGGCGGGCGTGGTCTAGCAGCTGCAGCAGAGTAGACCGTGTGTTTTCCTGCCGGGCAGCGAGGCTTCCAAATACGAGGGCTTCTGCTTCTGCCACAGCTTGCCCGGCTGCATTAGAAGGGGTTATGAAGTCCCAGGCCACAGGTTGTACGATTTCGTAGGAGGCATGCCCCTGGTTATCGAGGGTGACTTGTACCGTGCTCGTTGGCTGGGCAGGATCCTCTTGTACCAGACGGTGGTCAATACCTTTGGTATCCAGAAAAGCCCGGAGTTCCTGCCCCAGTGTATCTTTTCCAATCCGGCTGATGAGCCGCGTTTCAAACCCGAAATTGCGGAGGTGGAACGCAACGTTCATGGGGGCGCCCCCGGCTTTTTTGCCGGAAGGCAGCATATCCCAAAGGACTTCTCCAAAGCTGACAACACTCATGTCTTAGTGGTTTATGATGAAGGGGTATCTTTCATCAGGCGCTCCTGTAGTTCTTCCAGGGACACCCCTTTGGTTTCCGGCATCATGAAAGCCACAAACAAAAGTTGAAATACCATGAAACCGGCAAATAGCGCAAAGATGGCGTATTCTTCCATCACGCCGGTCAGGTAGGGGAAAGTGCCGGCGATAAGGGCGGCAAAGACCCAGTGTGTTCCGCTGCCCAGGGAGTTCCCAAAGCTGCGCACTTCATTAGGGAAGATTTCAGAAATAAAGACCCAGATGACTGCGCCCTGCCCGATAGCGTGGGAAGCAATGAACACAAATAGCCAGATAGGCACGGCATAACCACCTGAAACACCGCTGTAAAAGAGGTAAGCGACTGCCGATAGCGAAATGATATACCCCAGCGAACCGATGTACATCAATTTACGCCGCCCGAAGCTGTCAATCAGCGACATGCCGATGAGGGTAAAGACGAGATTGATCGTGCCAATTCCGGTGCTGGCCAGCAGTGCTGCACTTTCCTCCAGCCCGGCTAGTTTGAAAATACGCGGAGCGTAGTAGATGACCGCGTTAATGCCAGACACCTGGTTGAAGAAGGCAAACAAGAAGGCAAGCAGAATGGGCCGGTTGTAGATGCCCGATAAGAAAGCCCGGAGACCACCCGCGCGCGCCGTTTTATGCGCATGTTCGATAGCTTGCAATTCCCGGGTGGCGGTTTCCGGATTGATCCGTTGTAAAACACCCAGTGCTTCGTCGTGCGCCTCCCTTTTTACTACCAGCCAGCGCGGGCTTCGGGGCACTTTGAGGATGAGTAGGACAAAGGCTATAGCTGGGAGTGTTTCTATGCCAAGCATAAGCCGCCAGGACCCGCCGCCAATCAGCCAGTTGGAAACGTAAGCTACCATGATGCCCAGTACAATATTGAATTGAAAAAAGGCGACCAATCGCCCCCGTTGTTCTTTAGGGGCGACTTCTGTGATGTACATAGGTGCGACTACGGAGGAAGCACCCACGCCTAATCCTCCCAAAAAGCGGAAGGCCATCAGGCTATATACATCTGGTGCAAGGGCGGATCCGGCTGCGGAGGCCAGGTACAGCACCCCAATCCAGAACAAACTGATCTTACGGCCAAAGCGCTCTGCGGGCCAACCGCCGAGCAGCGCACCGATCACTGTGCCGTAGAGCGCCATAGCTACCATTTGACCGACCATGGTATTGCTTAGCCCCCACTCTTTTTGAATGGCCCCCTCTGCGCCCGAGACCACAGCGGTATCGAAGCCAAATAAGAAGCCTCCAAGGGCCACGGTGAATGACCAGAAAATAACATTTTGGTTTTTCATATCCTGCTTTGATTATTGCGGGAAAGGCGCTTTGTGCTGCAACATTTCTCCGATATAATTTTGGGAACGCAGTATAAGAAAAATAAATTGAGGTTGGACTGGCGCTGAGCCGATTTATTAGAGTTTATCAACGTAGGTTTTGTATAGGACATGGATTAGGATTTTTTACCAGATTAAAGAACGCCCGGAACCTCGTAGCCTGAGCTACGAAGGCGAGGACGTGATGCAGAGCTGGTGAAAAAGGCAATTCAGGGGCATACAAAATTTACGTTGATAAACTCTATCATTGGTTTGAAGTGGTCAAGCCGAGTGCTGCCCCCTTGGTTAGCATAAACTGGTAGGCATCGTCGTAGTTATTGCTTACCTGTCCATCCAAAATAGCCTCCCGGATCGCATTCTTGATAATGCCGACTTCCCGGGAAGGCGAAATACCGAAAGTTTCCATGATCGTCTCGCCGGATATTGGTGGCTGCCAGTTGCGGAGGTGGTCGTGTGCTTCCACTTCCTGTAGGCGTTCACGTACCATTTCGTAGTTTTCGAGGTACCGCTTTACCTTTTTCGGGTTTTTGGAAGTGATATCTGCCTCGCAGAGTAGCATCAGGTCATCAATATCATCACCGGCTTCATAGAGCAGGCGGCGAATGGCTGAGTCGGTAATATTCTCTTTGGTCAGGCTTATGGGGCGCAGGTGCAGGCGGACGAGCTTCTGCACATACTTCATTTTATGGTCGAGGGGAAGGCGCAGCTTTTTGAAAATACGGGGCACCATGCTCGCACCAAGGGCTTCGTGCCCGTGGAAGGTCCAACCGTGTTGCGGATGAAAACGCTTGGTGGGAGGCTTGGCAATATCGTGCAGGATAGCCGCCCACCGCAACCATAGCTTGTCCGTCTTCACAGAAAGGTTGTCCAGTACCTCCAGGGTGTGATAGAAGTTGTCTTTATGGGCTTTGCCGTTGCGGACCTCCACACCCTGCAGTTCTGCCATCTCCGGGAAGGACTTCTGGAGGAGCCCGGTATCGAAGAGGTGACGGAACCCGATGGAAGGTTGATCTGCCAGTATGATTTTATTGAGCTCGGTGGTAATACGCTCTTTAGAGACGATGTTAATCCGGTTGTGATATTGTTTGACTGCTTTCAGGGTGTCTGGATCAATAGTAAAGCCGAGTTGTGCAGAAAAACGGATGGCGCGCATCATGCGCAGCGGATCATCGGAGAAAGTTTTACCGGGCTCCAGAGGTGTTTTTATCAGTTTGGCTTCCAGGTGTTCCAAGCCATTGAAGGGATCGATAATAGAACCGTAGTCACGCTCGTTCAGGCTGACGGCCAGTGCGTTGATGGTAAAGTCGCGCCGGTTTTGGTCCTCTTCGAGGGTTCCCTCTTCCACCGTGGGTTTGCGGGAGTCCGAGCGGTAGGATTCCTTCCGGGCGCCCACAAATTCGATCTCCATATCGCGGTGTTTGAGCATGGCGGTCCCAAACCGTTTGAATACCGTAATCCTGGGCGTAGGGCGGAGGCGGCCGGCAACAGCCTGAGCCAGCTGAATACCGCTGCCTACACAGACGATGTCCATATCCTTGGAAGACCGGGCCAGTAGGCGGTCCCGGACATAGCCACCGACCACATAAGCCGGAAAGCCCAGTTCTACAGCCGCTTTGCTGATCAGCTCAAATATTTTCCGCTCGTGGGGTTTAATATTGAAAACCAATGGATTGTATTTAGGGTTCTAGACCAGTGCTTCTTCATTGCTGTAGACGGTCTCGATTTCATCAAGGATCGCGTACAGGTTGGCGGGGTCCGATTCTGTGACGAGCCGCTTGCGGTATTCTTTGATATTGCGGAAACCACGGAAATAGTTGGTGTAGTGCCGGCGCATTTCCAGGGTGCCAAGTTTGACGCCCTTCCACTCCAGGGAGTGACGAAGATGAGTTTTAGCGGCAGCGACCCGCTCCTCTACGGTGGGCGGGGGCAGGATTTCTCCGGTCTCAAAGTAATGCCTGATCTCGCGGAATATCCAGGGATAACCGATAGCTGCCCGCCCGATCATGATGCCATCAACGCCGTAGCGTTCCCGGTATTCTTTTGCTTTCTGCGGGCTGTCGATATCGCCGTTTCCGAAAATCGGGATTTTGACGCGTGGGTTTTTCTTGATTTTACCAATCAGGTCCCAGTCGGCCTCGCCCTTGTACATCTGCTTTCGGGTGCGCCCGTGAATGGAGAGCGCTTTGATGCCCACATCCTGGAGGCGCTCAGCGACTTCCTCGATGTATTTGGTGTTGTCATCCCAGCCCAGGCGGGTCTTTACCGTAACGGGCAGACTAGTGGATTTGACCACATCATCGGTGAGCTTGACCATACGGTCTATATCCTGCAGGATGCCGGCTCCAGCCATCTTGCAAACGACCTTTTTAACCGGGCAACCGAAATTGATGTCGAGTACTTCTGGTTTGGCTTCCTCTACAATTTCTGCCGCTCGCATCATAGAAGCGTGCTCGGCCCCAAAGATTTGGATGCCAATAGGGCGCTCGTAATCATAGATGTCGAGCTTCTGCACGCTTTTGTCTGCGTCCCGTATCAACCCTTCAACAGAGATAAACTCTGTGTACATCATATCACAGCCCTGTGCTTTGCATAGGGCGCGGAATGGTGGGTCACTGACGTCCTCCATGGGAGCGAGCAGTAGGGGGAATTCACCAATATTTACATTACCAATTTTTACCATCTCTCTGCCTTTAGTGCTACAGCCTGCAAAAATACGTAATTCCTATTTGTTTCGACAAACGATGTCGAATAATAATAAGTTCGGGATTATGACAGGAGGCTCAAAAGAAAATCATAAATTTACGCACACACAGAACCAACTAATCTCACATGGATTCGGCAATTATCCTGGTATTTTTCCTTGGCTACCTGGCCATTGTATTTGAACATCCACTCCGGCTTGACAAAACAGTGCCTGCCCTTATTATGGCGGCTGTTGCCTGGGCGCTTCTTGCCCTCGGGTTCCATTACGGCTTACTTTCCGTTGTAGATACCCATGAGCATATTTACAGTCTGGTAGGTGCGCATGACGCGCATGGTGAAGGCCATCACCTTGCGGAAGAAGGCTTTAATAATACCCTGCTCCACCACTTAGGTAAAACCGCAGAGATTCTTATTTTCCTTATTGGTGCGATGACAATTGTTGAAATTATCGACCTGCACCGGGGTTTTGAGGTGCTTAAGGGCTATGTGAATACTAAAAGCAAGCGGAAATTGCTTTGGATTGTCGGTATTCTTGGGTTTATCCTATCGGCAATCATTGATAACCTGACCGCTACTATCGTCTTGGTGACGTTGCTGCGCAAAATCGTGCCGGATAAGAAGGAGCGCCTTTGGTTCGTAGCGCTGATTGTCATCGCAGCTAATGCTGGTGGCGCCTGGTCCCCAATTGGAGATGTAACCACCACAATGCTCTGGATTGGCAATAAAGTTTCTGCTGCCGGACTGATTGAACACTTGGTTATCCCCTCTATTGTCTGTTTCGTCGTACCATTTGTAATTGCTGCGTATTTCTTGAAGCCTTTTCGGGGCGAGATCACTTTGGATGTCAATGAAAATATTCAGGCCGGCAAGCTACTAAGCAGCCGGACGATGTTATTCCTCGGCCTTGGTGCCATCGTTTTCGTACCAGCTTTTAAGACCATTACGCACCTGCCACCTTATCTGGGTATGATGCTTTCCCTAGGTGTGGTTTGGCTGGTCTCCGAATACATCCACCCGGAAGAAGATTTTTCCCACTCCCGGCGCGAAATGTACTCGGCACACAAAGCGCTTGCGCGTATTGAGATGTCGAGTATCCTGTTTTTCCTCGGTATTCTGATGGCAGTTGCTGCATTGGAAAGCCTGGTCTTCGCTACTGTAATGCGGGACGGCGAAGCGATACAAGTGGGTACCCTGCGCTACGTTGCGGAAGTGCTGGACAGATTCATCCCTAATCAGGATCTGGTGGTCGTTCTGCTGGGCTTTGCCTCCGCGATTATTGATAATGTACCGCTCGTCGCTGCCTCTATGGGGATGTATGAAATGCCTATGGACTCCAAGCTGTGGCACTTTATCGCTTACTCTGCCGGTACCGGCGGAAGTATGCTGATCATTGGCTCTGCAGCCGGTGTAGCTGCGATGGGCATGGAGCGTATTGACTTTATATGGTACTTGCGCAAAATTGGCTGGCTGGCGCTGGTAGGCTTCCTGGCTGGCGCGGTAGCATTCCTGCTGCTGGTGCCGTTGTTGTCTTAGAACTTGTTTGGCTGAGGTTGGGGCATCTGGCGTTGTCCCTCCTGCGTCTTATCGGCTACAGTGGGCAGCGGGTCTCATCGTGTTTCGCGCTTCCCCCTTTTGAGCCTGTCCCGCCGCATTGCGGAAGGATCGAACCCAACTCCCGTGAAAAATTCCTGGGCAGTAGGAGCAGCGCGGGGCTTGTGCACTGGTGTTAACTCGAGAGTGTGAGGCTGTTTATTTAGCGGTGTCTCTTGCAGTGGGAGCCTTTTTCTGTCCTGCACCTGCGCTTGAACCTTCTCCTCTTGTCCGGCGTAACGAGCGAGGTGCGACGCTAGCCACCCTTCACCCCTGACCACTTTAACCTTTATCCCTGACCCCTTTAACCTTGACCCTTTATCCTTTAACCTTTACCCCTACCCTTTCCTAAGCCTACTTTTACAAGGGCTAATGGTTTTTAACTTACCTTCGCACCCATGTCTACTCTTAAAGATCAACAAGCTATTCTGCAAAAGCTCGGCATTGAGCAGCTCAACCCTATGCAGTTAGAAGCGCATAAGGCCATTTCAGAAAAGGACGAGCTGGTGCTGATTTCTCCGACCGGCACGGGTAAAACTTTAGCTTTTTTACTGCCACTCATCGATCTGCTTGACCCTTCCCTGGAACAGGTGCAGGCGCTCATACTGGTACCCTCGCGCGAACTGGCCACACAGATTGAGCAAGTGGCCCGTGATATGGGGAGTGGTTATAAGATCAACGCCATTTACGGGGGGCGTGCAGGGTACAAAGACAAAAGCGATCTCCGGCATCCTCCTGCCATTCTTGTGGGCACACCGGGCAGAGTTGCAGACCATATGGAGCGGGAAAACATTTCCACCGAATATATCGAAGTACTGATATTGGATGAGTTTGACAAATCACTGGAAACAGGCTTCGAAAAGGAAATGCGGGCGATAATAGAAAGTATTAAGGGCCCCAGGAAAAAAATCCTGACCTCTGCTACCCAAAATGTGACCATCCCGGACTTTGTTGGCCTCACGGACCCTGTGCACCTGCAATTTGCTGCTGCACAAGAGTCTCAACTCGAACTCAAGGCTATCGTAGCGGATGAAGTGGATAAGTATGGCGCATTGGCATTGCTCCTGGGGGAGTTGGGGGAAGGAAGAGGCATTGTGTTTTGCAGCCTGAAAGATACGTTGCAAGAGGTGAGTGTCTTTCTCCATCGGAAAAAAATAGCACACGCCTGCTTCTACGGGGGGATGGATCAGCTGGACCGCGAACATGCACTGGTTCAGTTTCGTAATGGCACCCACCGTATCCTGCTGGCTTCTGATCTGGCCGCACGAGGTATTGATGTACCGGAGCTGGATTATATCATTCATTTTGAGTTCCCCTTCGAAGAAGCGCTGTTTACCCATCGTAATGGCCGGACTGCCCGGATGAATAGTAATGGTGCGGCCTACCTGATCAAGCCTTCCAACCGCGATCTGCCCCACTATGCCCGGGAGGCCACCATTATTTCCCTGTCTGATACCGGAGAACCGGTTCCCGGCGAATGGGCTACTATCTATATGCTAGGGGGCAGGAAAGATAAAATTTCGAAAGGGGATATTGCCGGCCTCTTTTTTAAGCAGGGCGGATTAGAAAAGCAAGAGTTGGGCATCATAGAGCTGAAACAAAACTACGCTTACGTTGCTGTGCCTAAGGATAAAGTCAGGCAGGTAATCGCAGCACTGGATAATCAGAAGATCAAAAAGAGGAAAATCAGAGTGAGCCTGCTGGAGTAGTGCGACTAGTCCGCATGATTTGATGCTTTTTCAAGGCTGCTAATGCTCCTCATTATTTATGGTGTATCTGTTTTAACCGTTGCCCAACCGGGCAGTCTGCATCGTGCGCACCAGGCAGGTAGCCGGTGCTCATTAAAAACTCTCCCGTAATTTCTCCCCCGGTAAACTTGAATGTCTTTTTGAAGCGCTTTACCCAATCGGTTTTGGGCATGGGGTGGTGGTGGTCAAGCCAATTTTTAAAGGAGCCGTATTCAGATTGTAAGCCCTGTATTTGCTTTGCGTTGTGGATGGCCGCATTGACTTTGAGCTTATTGCGGATGATACCGGCGTCCTGCAAAAGCCTGTTCCGGTCCTCTTCCGTAAACCTGGCAACGTTATCAACTTCAAAATTAGCGTAAGCCTTCCTGAAGTTATTTGCCTTTTTCAGGATCAGCTCCCAGGACAACCCCGCCTGATTAATTTCCAGGATAAGCCTGCCGAATAACTCGTTGTCATCCGTTAAGGGGAAGCCATACTGGGTATCGTGATATTGACGGTGGACGTTGTCCGGCGGGAGGTCGCGTACGAATTCGCAGTAAGAAGGCATAGGGAGAAAATTAGTTGCCGAAAAACCAACGCAAATATTTGTTTGCCTCTTCGTAAAGATAGCCTTCCCGGGCATCAAGGATATTGGCGCTTACCGGGTTGACCTGCCAGGTTTCATCTGCCCAGTATTCGAGGTTGCCGCCAATAAAAATGAAATGGGCGAACGGCTGAGAAGCATAAAAGAGGTCTGACCCGGCAAAGTAGAATGTAGACAAGCCCGACATATTACCGCTATCGTCCGGCTCCGTGACCGTAAGTTTCACGGCTTGCTCGTTTTCTATCCATATTTTAAGAATACGCCCGGAAGACATGCCCTGTTCTACGGGGAGGGTGTCAATGACAGGAGTGGCTGTGAACAGGCGTTCGTCTGTCGCATCGACGATACGTCTGACTTTGGTGATCATGCGGTCAGCCAGTTCCTCCTCGGTTTGAGGCGTGGACTCCTCCGATGCCGCTACCGATGAAGTGCCTGATTTCGGGTTGCATGCAGAGAATAGCAAGGCAAAAACCAAGAATGGGAGTACCGTTTTCATAGCTTTAGTTTTAGTCAAAAGCAGCGATAGCTGAAATTTCTATGTTGACGAATTTGGGCAGGTTGGCAACTTCCACAAGTTCACGGGCCGGAGCGGTCGCTTCATCGAAATAGGTAGCATACACCTCGTTGATTCGGCCATAGTTATTCATGTCTGATACAAAAATGCTGCACTTGATGACCTCTTCGAAGGTCAGGTCGGCTTCTGCCAGGATTGCCCGCAGATTCTCCATTACCCGCCGGGTTTCCGCTTCGATGTCCCCGGTTACCAGCTCGCCGGTAGCAGGGTTGAGGGCAATCTGCCCTGAAATATAAAGGGTGCCGTTGTGAATGATGGCCTGATTGTAAGGGCCAACTGGCGCCGGTGCTTTATCCGTTTGGATTATCTTTTTCATAGTGGTAACAGGTCAAACCAATAAAGCTCCACATCGCGTTATTCGGATGGGAGCTCTATGGCGTTGCATTAATTATAGCCTGCAGGCATTGATGCCCGAATGACTCTTACTCTTCAATATCTGCTTTGATGAGCATCTTACCGCGGTAGTACATATTACCATCGAGGTCTGTGTACGAGCGGTGCAGCTGATGCTTTTCACCAGTGGTTGCGCAAGTGGCAATATTTGGCATCTTCGCTTTCTTGTGCGTTCTGCGCTTGTGCTTACGCTGCTTTGAGATTCTACTCTTAGGATGTGCCATCGTTATAACGTTTTAAGAGGCAAAAAGCCCTGAATTTATTAATTGTTGTTGCCCAGTTTCTTCAATTCGTCCCAAACAGGATTCGTCGCCGGTTTTTCTTCAGTCATATCTTCTGCAGCACCGAGGCGGTCAAGCATCTCGTCATTGCAGGGGCGCGGCGTATCTGAATCACAATCGTAAATCTTAATCATCGGAAGTGCCAGGCAAATATACTCGTATACCAAAGGTGCGAGATTCAGCTTGGGCAATTCCGGGTGGATGAAGATTACGTCCGGATCCTCCTCGTCTTGCTCGACTTCGCCTTCGATGGTTTCGCTTACCTTAACTACCAATTGCTGTTCGCCTTCCACAGGAAGATGAATTGGAGCAAGACAGCGATCACATTCGGTTTGGACCGTACCTTCGAAATCGAAGAAAACGGTCAATAGCCCGGGGCGCTTTTCTATTTCCAGCTTGAGCTGAATATTGCTTTCGCCGATAGGGGCATTTTCGAATGCGTCGAAGAACGCGCGATCGATCTGGAAGTCAAATTGATGGATACCTTCGTGCAATCCTCTTAATGGGATTGAATAGTTAGTTAGCGGATCCATGTCAGTTGGCTTTTTAACAGTACCAGCACTTTAGCTTGGCACTGCGTCATTCAGTAAAAAGCGGATCCAAAGGTAGGATTTTTCGTCAGAAAACAAAAAATATCTTTGGAAATACCCTGTTGTATTTTGTTTTGAAGGTAAAGGAAAAGATGGGAGTATAAAAAGATGCAAAGGCTTGTTTCCCGGGCTTGCGTTAATTAATTTGTAGTTAACACCCCTTGCGCTGTGGCACTTGCGATTAATCTGTATTTTTGCGGAGCCCTTTTGAAAGCAACGAAACTCATTTTACACTGCATACACTGACCTCCCTTCTTCTTGCGAAGGGGTAATTTTTATTATGGATAGCATGACTCCCAAAGTAACGAGTAGAGTATGTAATTTCTCGCTTCCTTCACTTGCCCTGTTTTTATGGTGGCTGATTCCAGGCAACCCAATATATGGGCAGACCACAGTCATTCTTAGCGATCCAGGGGCTTCATATAATAATGAAGATGCTGTAACTTCTGATATTTATGGTCCGGTACCCAGCGGAACCTGCGGGACCGTTCGGTTTTCTGTAGACTATGATTTTGATCTTCCATGGGAGGGAAGTGGTAATATGGAAACCGCAGATGAATGTGGAATTGGTATGTGTGCCGGAGATCCGACGATGCCTCAAGCTGGCTCTTGTGATGTTTGCTGGGATTTTCTCTGGGTTAGATTCATGGTTGATGGTGTAGAAGTTGGCGGAGATTTGATAGGTGATGCCGGAACGACAGATGCGGAACAATCAGGGACCGTCACTTTTGACTATTGTGCAAGCGGAAGTGCCAATAATGTCAGTATAGAAGTTTATACCCAGTCCTGGACTACGGAAGAAGTAATTACTTTCTCAAACATCACTATCGAGTGCATTGAAAACTTTCCTGCATTACAGCCTTTGGGGCCATTTTGTGAGACGAGTACAGCCCAGTTTTTACCCACTTTTCAGGATGGTGTGCCTGGTACGTGGTCTGGTTCTGGTATTTCGGGAAATCAGTTTGACCCTGGCATTGGACCAGGCTCTTATGGCATTACCTTTAACCCTAATGCTGGTACCTGCGCCTCCCCATCATCGACTACCATTACTGTAACACCTGCCGTGGACCCCAGCCTTCCCACCCCACAGCCATTCTGCGAAACCCAGGCAGAGGTCTCCTTGAATACGACTGTGCCCCCCGGAGTCACCGGCAACTGGTCAGGTCCCGGTGTGACAAATAATACGTTCGATCCCAACGCTCCATCTTCGGGCCCCGGCACCTGGACGCTTACCTTCACGCCGGGCCCGGGCGAATGTGCGAATGTTGCTACCATGGATGTCACTGTTGACCCGGCTCCATTGGTCAATTTGCCTGCTTATGGTCCCTACTGCGAGGGCAGCGCTGCCGTCAACCTTGGGACGTCAATCGATGGCACAGAGGGTACCTGGACCGGCACTTCGATCACAGGAGCGGATACTTTTACCCCCGCTTCCACTGGGGTCTATTCTGTCGTATTTGTACCCGATATTGGAGAATGCGCCCAGCAAACCCAGGTGAGTATTACTGTAGAGCCCGGCACGCCTCCCAATTTAAGCCCGCTGGGGCCCTATTGTGCAGATGATTTGCCTGTCGATCTGCTCGCAGTCCAGGATGGTGTAATGGGGACCTGGTCCGGGCAGGGAGTTGCCGGGAGTCAATTTGACCCTGCGGCTGCTACTTTAGGGCCCAATACCCTGACTTTCACGCCCACCGGAGGTGGTTGCAGCGCCCCGGCTGAAATCGAGGTACTAGTACAGCCCGGTGCTAATGTAAATCCGGCTCCTATCGGCCCCTTTTGCCAGAGTGATGCGCCACAAGCGCTTGCCAATCCGGATGGTTTGTCTGGGGTATGGTCCGGAACGGGGGTATCCGGAAACACCTTTACCCCTGCTTCTGCAGCAACCGGGACGAATACGCTTACTTTTTCGCCGGACCCGGGGCAATGCGCAATGAATGGCACTCTGGTTGTTCAGGTCGATCCATCGGTCACTCCAATGCTCGACAACTTCGGCGGGCCTTACTGCCCCAACGACGGGCCCGTCCCACTGCTGCCTACACAGGATGGGATCGACGGCAGTTGGTCCGGCAGTGGGGTGGTGGGCAGTAATTTTGACCCCAACCAGGCTAATACCGGGAGCAATACCCTGACCTTTACGCCAAATCCCGGCATTTGCGCAGTTACAGCAACGACGACCATTGCCGTCAGTGCAGGCCCTATGGCCAATCCGCCCAGTGATGACTTGCTGGTGTGTATCGAAAATATTTTACCACCGCAGTGGACGGATAACCTGACAGATATTATTAATCAGATCAATGGGGGAAGTGGGCAAACGGTCACCTGGTATCTCGATGCAGCGGGAACCAATGAAATTGATCTGTTTACGTATATCCCGACCGCCATTGCGTCCGGTACCACGCAAACCATCTACGCTACCGTCACTGATGGCAGCGGATGTGAATCAGGCACCGTGCCCGTCACATTGATGTTTACCTTTACGCCTGATGCCAGTCCGGTGACGATAACCGAATGTGAAGTACCCGGTGGTACGGTTGATCTGACCGTTTATAATCCGCAGGTAAGCCCTGGCAACACCGTGAATTGGTATCAGGACGCTGCCGGGAACACGCCCGTTCCCGCCCCTTCTGCCTATCCGGCAACCAATGGCACTAGTGTATGGGCGACAGCTGCAAGTGGCCTTTGCGAAAGTGATCCGGTGCAAGTGGCCTTTGACCTGACCCCACAACCGGATATCAGCTCAATTGCGCCTGTGACGGCCTGTGGCAGTTATACTCTACCACCGGTCCCAGGTAGTAATTTGTCAGGGAATGCAGCCTACTACAGTGGCCCGGATGGTACCGGTATACTTTATAACCCCGGGCAAACGATTATGTCCTCCGGGACTTACTACGCTTACGATAGTGCGGCTCCCGGCTGCTTTGATGAAGTATCGTTCCAGGTGACGGTCACTCCCGCACCGGATATTTTCCCGCCAACGTCGCCGGTAACGAGCTGCGGGGCGTTCACGCTACCTCCGA
>Ga0307978_1000512_pt1 | contig 32323 bp, 30 predicted proteins | sample OrgLakmetage1056_FD_203151 | JGI IMG/M metagenome (GOLD analysis project Ga0307978, IMG submission 203151) | Saline water microbial communities from Organic Lake, Antarctica - #1056 | ecosystem: Environmental > Aquatic > Non-marine Saline and Alkaline > Saline | place: Antarctica: Organic Lake...
TAAATTTACGACGTCCTTCAAAAGGCGCCCTCAGCCGAACTTGAACCCACTCGCCCACGTAGGCAGCAAATTGATCCAGACTGAACAAAGGACGATCCATACCCGGTGACGAAACTTCCAGGGTATAGTTCTGACTGATCGGGTCTTCAACATCCATCACTGCGCTGATTTGCCGACTGACTTCGGCACACTGGTCAACATCGATCCCATCTTCGTGATCAATATAAACGCGCAAGGTGCTGTGCTTACCCTGTGCTGAAAAATCCAGCCCCCAAAACACAAAACCCAGACCGGTAATAACCGGTTCAAGCATTGCATTCAGTTCGTCAACCTTTGCCATTCAATAACCTCTGTGTGCCCGGTTTTCGGGCCTGTCTGGTGCCACTGACTCGGTCAATAGCCTGAAAACGGTACTGCCTGTTTGCTCAGGACTTGCTGCAGATTATTCCCTCGAGACTTTTTCAGAGCAAAAAAAAGAGCAACTTTGGAACCAACGCCTTCCGTTGGCTCCGCAGGCCCAGATCAATTAACACACTGAGATCCCAACGGTTCCGCAATCACTCACGGTTCTTACACACAGGGTTTACTTGCACCAACACCCGCTCGAACCTGACTAGACTGCTAACAAAAAGCCCCTGCTAGGAGGGGCTTCAAGTCTTGGTCTTGCAGACCAGTCTATGAGTCGGAAGGCCCTCTGCCTTCCGAGGGTCTGCAGACCCTACAGTACACACTCCTTGTATACTGCTCTGCGTAAGCACCACAAACCGACAATGCCTACGCCTAAATGGTAGCGGGGGCGGGATTCAACCAGCCGGCGCTCCGGATACGACCTTCGGAGCGCTTTCGCTAACCATCTTGCTTGTTTGGTAGCGGGGGCAGGATTCGAACCTACGACCTTCGGGTTATGAGCCCGACGAGCTACCAGACTGCTCCACCCCGCAATAAACCTTTGCCACCATTCAATTCTGAGCCCAACTGGGTCGACCTCATAAACCGAAGGTCGATGACACCCTTCGGCTTTTGTAGGATAAGGAGCCCGACGTGCTACCAGACTGCTCCATCCCGCAATAAACCGTACCGCACACTAAATCAATCATATAACCGCAAGGAAATTCACATTCCTCAGGCGGCGGCATTATAGGGATGCCACGCCAGACTTTCAAGGCAAAGCCGTGAAAGTCACCCAATGAAGAAAAAGGCCTGAACAAACAGGCCTTTTAAGTGGTGCCGACGACTAGACTCGAACTAGCACGGGCATAAGCCCACCACCCCCTCAAGGTGGCGTGTCTACCATTCCACCACGTCGGCAAAAACGCTACTCAGCCGGAATATCCAACCTATTCTGTTGTGGCTGTACTGGGGCATCCTGAGTTTGCTCTACCGCAGGAATATCCAGACCAAGATCATCCAGACCATCGGCTTTTTGCTTGGCAAGGTAGGCCAAACCAAAGCTGGTCAGAAAGAAACCGGCTGCCAGTATGGCCGTTGTTCGGGTCAGAAAGTTCGAATTACCGCCACTGCCAAAGACTGTCTGCGATGCACCGCCACCAAAAGAGGCACCCGCATCAGCGCCTTTGCCACGCTGGATCAAAACAAAGGCAACAATACCCAAACCCAACAGCACATGAACGATCAGCACTAAATTTTCAATCATCATTCGATTAAACCCCTTTCGCAGCCTGACAGATAGCAACAAACTCGTCGGCGAGCAGTGATGCCCCGCCTACCAGCCCACCATCTATGTCTGGCTGCTGAAACAACTCCTGCGCACTGGCGGCCTTCACGCTGCCGCCATAGAGCACACGACATTTTTGAGCAACAGCCGCTGAGGCCTGTGCCAACAATCCACGTATATAAGCGTGCACGGCCTGAGCCTGTTCCGGCGATGCTGTCTTACCGGTGCCGATCGCCCATACTGGCTCATAAGCAATCACAATGGTCTCGAACGCATCGATACCAACGGCGTCAAGCACTGCCTTAATCTGCCCGCCCACGACCGTTTCGGTCTGATTGGCTTCCCGCTGCTCAAGAGTTTCACCAACGCACAGCATCGGAATCAGCCCGGCTCCAAGCGTCGCCTTAACCTTGTCGACCACAACAGCGTTAGTGTCCGCAAACATCTCCCGACGTTCGGAATGACCAACCAACACGTAGTCGGCCGTAAAATCTTTTACCATAGACAGTGATGTCTCACCGGTGTAGGCGCCCATATCGGCGGCGCAGACATTCTGAATACCGTAACGAATGCCACTTACTGCCAACGCAGAAGCCACCTGATCAAGATATACTGCCGGAGGAAACACAACCGCGTCCATTGCCTGAGTATCAATACCCTCAACAAACGCGGACAACAACGCGCTGTTTGCGGCCTTGTCGCCGTTCATTTTCCAGTTTGCGGCTACCAGTTTACGTCGCATGCCTGACCTCCTTAAATCGGGCGCAGATTGTACTGCCTTTCCGGGAACCGAGCAACAGGCTGCTTTGGAAAAACAGGGCTAAAACAACAGCTTACCTTAAAAAACTCAAACTCCAGTCCAAAAAGCCGGGTTCAATACAATGCCAATAGACACGACTCAGGCCACTGCCGCTTCGACAGCAGCTTTCACGACCCGCGCCAGCTCCTCGCAACTGCGCTTGACCAACGTCACATCCTCTCCCTCCACCATCACCCGGATTAACGGTTCGGTGCCGGAGGGCCGAAGCAAAATCCGACCTGCCTGCCCCAAAATGCGCTCCTGATTGGCAACGGCTTCGATCACCTCGGGCAGCACCTGAACATCCATTTTCATCGGCATCTGCACGTTAATCATCACCTGGGGGAATTTACGCATGCCTGATTTGGCCTGAGACAGCGTCTGATCAGCCGCCAGCAACGCACAAAGCACCTGCAAAGCAGCCACAATGCCATCACCGGTAGTGGTAACGTGTTTGCACACAAGATGACCCGAATTTTCACCACCCAGCACCCAGCCACGCTGATGCAGTTGCTCCATCACATAACGGTCACCAACCTGAGCGCGCACCAGCTCAATACCCTGTTTCTTCAGCGCCACCTCGAGACCCAGGTTGGTCATCAGTGTACCCACTATGCCGCCCTGCAAACGCCCCTGGCCGTTGAGATGAGTTGCAAGGATGTACAGCAGCTCATCACCGTCGACAAGCTCACCTTCGTGGTCGACCATCAATACACGATCACCATCACCGTCAAAGGCGATGCCAAGATCCGCTTCCTGCTCCAGCACAGCTCGCTGCAAGTTCGCCGGGTGAGTGGAGCCGACACCCTTATTGATGTTCAATCCATCGGGTTTTGCGCCAATAAGACTGACCTCGGCACCCAATTCGCGAAACACCTTGGGCGCAACGTCATAGGTAGCGCCATGAGCACAGTCGAGCACAATTTTCAGGCCTTCCAGGTTCAGATACCCCGACGTGCTCTTGCAAAATTCAACGTAACGACCGCCGGCGTCTTCAATGCGCATTGCCTTACCCAGCAAATGACTTTCAGCCGTTGTCATGCTTTTGGCCAGCTCTGCTTCAATGGCCAACTCAACATCATCAGGCAGCTTGGTGCCATTTTCGGAAAAAATCTTGATGCCATTGTCATAGTAGGGATTGTGAGACGCTGATATCACGATACCAGCCTCGGCATGAAAAGCTCGCGTCAGGTAAGCGACCGCAGGCGTCGGCATCGGCCCTACCAACAGGCAATCGCAGCCGGCTGCTGACAGTCCCGACTCAAGTGCTGCCTCGAACATATAGCCGGAAATGCGGGTGTCTTTGCCAATCAGGATCTTACTGCGCCCAGTACTGGCAAATACCCGGCCAGCGGCCCAGCCCAGCTTCAGTAGAAATTCTGGAGTAATAACACCGCTACCAACTCTGCCGCGTATGCCATCCGTGCCAAAATATTGCTTTTCCTGAATCACCTACCTATCTCCTGTGTATTTGTCGTCTGTGGCCTTACGGCAGCATACCCAACCACAACTTGGCGCTGTCCCGAACACCGGGCCGCTTTGTTAGCGAATCTTGTCACTCAAACCCAGACAGTTAACGGGCCTGGCTCAGTGCATTAATTACGTTCATAGCGTCGACTGTCTCCGCCACGTCGTGAACTCGCACAATAGAGGCACCATTCATAGCAGCTGCAACAGCTGCCGCCAGGCTGCCATACAGACGCTGGTCCACCGGTCTGGCGATCAGATCACCAATCATTGACTTGCGTGAGACCCCAACCAGTACGGGACAACCCCACTGTCTGAAACGACCAAGATGCTTTAAAAGCGTGAGATTGTGACCCAGGGTTTTACCAAAACCAAATCCTGGGTCAACCAGAATTTGTTGACGTTTCAATCCAGCCTCTTCGCAGGCTGCAATGCGATCGGCCAGGTACCGCTCTACCTCGGCAAGCACATCGTTATACTCCGGGCTCATTTGCATCGTACCTGGCTGCCCTTGCATGTGCATCAGACAAACCGGCAATCCCGTCTCCAGGGCAGCCTGCAGCGCGCCCTCACGCGATAGTGAGCGAACATCGTTGATCAGTCGGGCCCCTGCATTTGCCACTTCACGCATCACCTGAGGGGTGCTGGTATCGACCGATAGAACAACATCGGTTTCATCCGCCAATGCTTCGATAACGGGTACAACACGGTCCAACTCTTGTTGCACACTGACCGGTGTTGCTCCCGGGCGAGTGCTTTCTCCGCCGACATCAATAATAGTGGCGCCTGCCGCTACCATTTCTTGCGCCTGAGTCACTGCCAAATCCAACCGATGAAACCGCCCACCATCGGAAAAACTGTCAGGGGTTACGTTAAGCACACCCATCACCCGGGTGACACTGAGGTCCAGAGCATGATCCCTGAACACCCACCCAGCACCGTTTGACTGAGTGACATTCATACCACTCCCTCCTCTTGTTTCATCGAGCAACTCGTCTTGTACTTATGTTAAAGGCCAAGCATTAAACCACAAAAAACGGCACCGAGGTGCCGTTTTAACAGTGACAAAAAAGGCTGCAATGCCGACTACTGATCGGTTTGCCCGTCCCGATCCAGATCGGGTTGATCAGACCCGGCCTCGGATGCTTCACCCGGATCAGCCTGCGCCTTCTCAGTCGGCTCGGCCTTTCCGCCACCGGAATCACGATCGTCCCAACCCTTGGGTGGCCGTGGGTTGTTGCCGTTCATGATGTCATTAATCTGCTCAGCGTCGATGGTTTCATAATGCATCAGAGCATCCTTCATCATCTCCAACTTGTCACGGTTGGCTTCAAGCAGGTCACTGGCTATTTTGTAACACCGGTTCAGTATCTTCTTGATTTCCGAGTCAACTGAACGAGCGGTTTCAGAAGACAAGTTGCCCATCGATGACTGACCGCCCATATACCCTTGCTGCTCTTCTTCAAATTGCTGGGCACCCAACTCACTCAGACCCCACTTGGTCACCATATTGCGAGCCAGCTGTGTGGCACGCTCAATATCGTTAGACGCCCCCGTAGTCACCCCTTCTTTGCCGTTCGTGATTTCCTCGGCAATGCGACCACCGTACAGAGAACAAATCTGGCTTTCGAGTTGGCGCTTGCTGATTGAGTAGTGGTCTTCCTCGGGCAGATACATGGTTACACCCAATGCTCTGCCACGCGGAATAATACTAACCTTGTAAACCGGGTCATGCTCAGGCACCAAACGGCCAATGATGGCATGACCAGACTCGTGATACGCCGTATTGATCTTTTCTTTCTCTGACATCACCATGGATTTGCGCTCGGCACCCATCATGATCTTATCTTTGGCGCGATCAAATTCTTCCATCGATACCGTACGCTTGCTCAGGCGGGCTGCAAACAACGCGGCTTCATTGGCCAGGTTGGCCAGGTCAGCACCAGAAAAACCGGGTGTGCCACGCGCGATGAGAGATGCGTCAACATCGTCGTCCATCGGTATCTTGCGCATGTGTACTTTCAATATTTGCTCACGGCCGCGCACATCAGGCAACGAAACCACAACCTGGCGGTCAAATCGACCAGGGCGCAGCAGAGCCGGATCCAAAACGTCCGGACGGTTGGTCGCTGCGATCACAATAATGCCATCGTTAGGTTCGAAACCATCCATTTCGACCAGCAATTGGTTCAGCGTTTGCTCGCGCTCGTCATTGCCACCGCCTATGCCCACACCACGGGACCGCCCTACTGCGTCGATTTCGTCGATGAAGATAATGCAGGGAGCCTGTTTCTTGGCCTGATCGAACATATCACGCACACGGGACGCACCCACGCCGACAAACATTTCAACAAAATCAGAACCTGATATAGAGAAAAACGGCACCTTGGCTTCACCGGCAATGGCTTTGGCCAATAACGTTTTACCGGTACCAGGCGAGCCTACCATCAGAACACCGCGCGGAATGCGACCGCCCAGACGCTGGTATTTGCCGGGATCACGCAGAAACTCGACCAGTTCCTGCACATCATCCTTGGCTTCTTCAACACCGGCCACGTCGGCAAAGGTGGTTTTAATCTGATCTTCACTAAGCATTTTGGCTTTACTCTTGCCAAAACTCATCGGCCCTTTTCCGCCGCCGGCGCCGCCTTGCATCTGACGCATGAAGAACATAAAAACGGCCAGAATAATAAGGATCGGGAAGGCAGCAACCAGCAATTGCGACCAGATGCTTTGTTGCTCTGGCTGCTTGGACTGAACTTCCACATTGTGTTCTATCATGTTGTCGATCAACTCGGAGTCGTCGACATAGGGCGGCCTAACCGTCTCAAATGTCGAGCCGTCACGGCGCACACCATTAATGGTCAAGCCCTGATAAACCACTGATCGAACCTGATCCTGCTCAACCTGCTGGACGAAGCGGGAGTAGTTCATTTCCTCGGCTGAGGTCGTCGTATCAAAATTATTAAAAACGGCCAGCAGAACCGCCGCGATAATCAGCCATAAAACCAGATTTTTAGCCATATCGTTCAACTTTTATCCTCGTTGGCAGCCAGGCTGCATAGGTCGCTTGTCTCCGCACGCGACAACCCTTGGGTTGACCGGCGCGGTTGCGTACAGAACGGTGTCGACTTTTCTCTGCCGTAACAGACTGTACGCGTCAATTCGGTAAGCGGACTTGCCGCTATTATCACTAGTTAACCGGTGGTAGCCCACCTTTACATATCCGAAATAGTGGGGCCCATGGTCCAGATTACAAGAACATTGGCATTCTAATTCGGGTCGAACCCTCGCCAGGATCACGCTACTTGTCAGATCTGTTCAGTTCCCTGTGTTCTGCGGCGTGTTCTAAAGTACAATACCGTCTTTTGCAAGCAACAGAGTCTGAGATAAGCCCCATGAGTTTGAGTCAGGAACAGAAAAAACGCTATCGTACCATAGGTCACGATCTGAACCCCCTGGTCACGATTGCCGATAAAGGACTGGTTGAAACAGTGCTGACGGAAATAGATCGGGCACTGAATGACCACGAGCTGATCAAGATCAAAGTCAATGTGGCCGACCGCGACCAGAAAGCAGCGCTGATCCAGCAAGCCTGCGACCAAACCGGCGCCCAGCTTATTCAGTCGATTGGACGGGTCGCGCTGTTGTTGCGCAAGGCGAAAAAGCCCAATCCAAAGTTGTCGAATCTAAGCCGCTTCAAGCCCTAGGGCAGGTGGTAATCAGATCAACCGGGAAGACGCTCATGCTGCTTTTCCCGGTTGTAAAGCTTTAGTAAGAGATAACCTCCCGAACCAGGCTGTCGACCTTTGTTGTCAGTTAACCGCGGTCAGCCAGCCGTGTGGATCGTCTGCCTCTCCCCACTGCACCTGATTCAACGCTTTGCGCAATGCCAGAGTCGTCTCTCCCGCTTCACCACTACCCACAGTAAAGCGTTGTTCGCCACGAATCAGAGTACCAACCGGGGTCAATACAGCCGCTGTGCCTGATAACGCGGCCTCAGTTCCGGGTTTGACGGCACGCTGCAGTAGTTCTTCGACGCTCAGGCTGCGCTCAGTGACCGTCATACCTCGGTCCCGCGCCAGGGACAGTATCGAATCCCGGGTAATACCATGCAAAAAGGAGCGATCAAGGCTCTTGGTGATGATTTCGTCGCCATCAATCAGGATGAAATTGGCGGCACCGGTCTCCTGAACGTCGCCATTCGGGCAGAACAAAACCTGATCGGCATCATAGCTGGCCTTGGCTGCCAGGATAGGACCCAAAGCACTGGCGTAGTTGCCACCGCTTTTGACCATGCCCATGTGTGACGCACAGCGCACACCCTCTTCTTCGAGCAACAGCGCCAGTGGTTTGCCACCGCCGGCAAAATAGTCGCCAACCGGAGACAACAGCACATATAGCAGAGAGCTGGAGGTCGGTGCCGCCGCCTTGCCTATGGCTGCTTCGGTGCCGATGTGCGTTGGTCTTATGTACATGGATCCGGGCGCCTCAGGCACGTCAGCCTTAAACCGGGCCACAATGTCGATGATCATCTGTTTCAGTTGGGCTTTGTCGATCACCGGCAGATTCAGCAGCCGACTGCTTTGTGCCATGCGCTCGATGTTGGCATCCATCCTGAAAATATTCACCGAACCGTTAGCATGACGAAAGGCCTTGAGCCCTTCAAAGCAGGTGCTGGAGTAATGCAGCACATGGGCGCCCGGGTGCAGCGTCAGTGAGTCGGACGGAACGAACTCGGTCTCAGTCCATGCGTTGGAGTCAAACCGAGCCAATGCCATTTGCGGCATGAATACACTACCAAATGCGGCCATTACTAAGTCCTAAAGCGGAGGGCCTGTAGAGATAAGCCCGTTATCGAGGTGTCTGCCAGTCGCAAACTTTATTCATTGTATGCCAACTACCACGCCAGACTCTAGCGGGCTGTTGAAATTCGCAGAATTTCTACTGCCCGCTAACGGGACATGGACGTTCCGGCGAAATCAGCGACTGTTAAGTCGTTAATTTCGCGAGAAAAGTAAAAATCACAGTGTTTGCTTTTCGTGTTCTCGAAAAGGCAGGACGCCTTTTTCAACTATCTGTTAATTACCTAACTTCACACACGAACCACTAACGCCAAAGCCCCGGAACCCCATGCGTTGAGCTCAACAGGGTATTGCTGGCCTGACACCTTTTATTCGTGGTGCTCAGCGGGCGACTCGGATTCCAGCCAGTGTTGCCACTGATCCCTGATAATCTGTCTGACCCGCTCAAGTTCCGGTGTCATCTGAGTCACAGGCAGCTGTGCGGACGTGCCTGCCAACACGGCATGGTGGGTGTGCTCGCGCAACGTGAGGTAGGCGTCGAGCCATTGCCCGGCCTCCGGCTCACTGAGGATCCCCGCTTCCTGCAGCGCTTTAATGCAACGCACGTTATCAGACCAGCGGGCAACGCCCGGATGTTCGTGAGCGTAGGCAAGTACCAGATACTGAACCAAAAACTCCAGGTCCACGATGCCACCCGGATCTTGTTTAATATGAAACACTCCGGCGCCCCGGCCTTTGGTCGCTTGGCTGGACAAATGCCCGACCATTTTCTGACGCATCTGAATAACGTCCTGACGCAGGGCTGCTAGTTCACGGGGTCGTTGCAGAATAGTCTGACGAACCGCGTTAAAGGCTTGCTGCAATTGCGGATCACCGGCGATAAACCGAGCCCTGACCAGCGCCTGATGTTCCCAGGTCCAGGCTTTGCTGTTCTGGTATTTCTCAAAAGCAGTGAGACTGATCACCAGCAGACCAGAGTTTCCGGACGGTCGCAGCCGGGTGTCGACTTCATAGAGAGTCCCGCTGGGAGTGACGGTGCTCAGCAGGTGAATCAGTCGCTGACCCAGTCTGGCCATGAATACCCCGTTATCAATAACCTTCGGACCCTCCGTTTCACCCTGGGCCGACGCCTGATGCAGGAACACCAGATCCAGATCCGATTCATAAGACAACTCCAGACCACCCATCTTGCCATAGGCAACAACGCCGAAATCCAGCTCGCACCAGTCACCATTGTCGCGACTGGGCCGTCCGTGCTTGGCAACCATCTGTTCCCAGGCCAGTGACAGTGACTGCTCAACCACGACCTCACCGACCCAGGCAAGATAGTCCGAGATTTTCATCAGGGGCAACATAGAACTGACTTCACAAGCAGCCGCGCGCAGCACCCTTGCGTGACGAAAATGCCGCAGCACTTCCATTTGCTGCTCAAGGTCATCCGTTGGCACACGCAACAGAGTCTGGTGTAAATCATCCGTCAGCTCACCCCGCTGCGGCAATCGATACAGACTATCGGGGTCAGACAGCTCATCAAGCAAGTAAGGCTTCTGAGTCAGCACCGTCACAATCCAGGGTGATGCCGGCGCCAGCCGACACAACTGGCTGAGCGCATCCGGATTCTCTGCCAGCAACACAAAATAGGCTGAACGCCTCAGAATAGCCTCGAGAATCGGTCGCAAAGCATCAAAACCGGTATCCAGCTGACCAGTGGCATACAGCTCAGTAAGCAACCGGGGCATAACCCGATCCAGATTATCCCGGGCTTGCCCCTGCAGTCGCTTGACGGCGGCCTCGTTTCGAAAGCTAAGCACAGCAGACAGCCCGGTTTGATCCAGACCCGCAGCGTCCGTCGCTCCCTCCTGCCACAAGGCCACCATGGACGGATTCAGCGCCCGACTTGCCTCGGCATCATCGGCAACCACCTGTTGAAAATGATAGTGCACCCGCTCACGGTAACCCGCGAGCTGTTCTAAAAGCCTTTCAACCGACTCACAACCCATTGACCAGGCGAGGCGCTCCCGGTCGGTTTCATCGGCAGGCAGTCTTTGCGTTTGTTCGTCTCTGAGCGCCTGAATGCGATGTTCAAGATCGCGCAAAAAGGTGTAGGCATCGACCAGTTCCCGGCTAGCGTCTGCAGGCAAATAACCTTCATCCGACAGCAAGGATAATATCGGCCAGGTGCCGCGCTCCTGCAATACCAGATCCTGGCCACCGCGAATCAACTGGATGGCCTGGGCAATAAACTCAATCTCACGAATTCCGCCCTGGCCCAGCTTGATGTTGTCCTCCAGTTGTAAGCGACGCACTTCTTTCTGAATCATTGATTTAAGCCGACGCAGGGCACCCAGCGCATGAAAATCGACGTAACGACGGTAGACAAAGGATTTCAGATCCTGTTCAAGGGCCGCCTGAGCTTTGGGTGCACCCGTGACCGGCCGCGCTTTTACCATGGCAAAGCGCTCCCAATCCCGTCCCTGGTGAGTATAGTAGTGATGCATGGCGGCAAAATTACTGACCAGAGCACCACTTTGTCCCCAGGGTCTGAGCCGCATGTCTACCCGAAACACAAAGCCATCAGGCGTCCGCGTATCAAGCAGTTGGATCACCGTTCGACCGACACGGGTAAAGAACTCTTCATGGCTACGCCCCCCGTCCGTGTCACCCTGACTGGGAAAGGCAAAAATCAGGTCGATATCAGAAGACAGATTAAGCTCGCGCGCGCCATGCTTGCCCATTGCCAATACCACCAGCTGCTGCTGACGCTCACCAAAGTCTGATGGACCGGGCGCTCCCCAGGTTTGTGTCCAGACAGCCTCTGCAAAGCGCACCGACTGGCGAATGGCGATATCGGCGAGATCGGACACGGCCCGAGATGTCTGTTTCGCATCCGATAAGCCGTTTGCGTCCTGCACCATTAACCGGGCCATTTGCCGGTTGCGCCAGCCCCGCAAGTCGGCTTTGGGTTTGTCCAGCTCATCCAGCGACCACTGACTGCTAAGCGTTGCGAGTTCTTGTTCAGGCTCAAGAGGATCGCAGATCCATTGCGCAACATCAGACAGAGCCTGAGTCGTAAGCAATTGTTCAAACCAGTAACTACAGGCCGCCGTTTTGGCCAGTTTTTGCGCTACTTCAGAGGCGATGCCCTCTTTGATGGCCTGCTGTAACCAGTTTTCAAAGACCGATTGAAGTTTGGGTGATGCTGTCACGATGCAACTCTCTCTGCCCGAAAACGTTGGAAGGGACGACCACAGACGATGAATACAAACCCCACACTCGAATGCATCCGGTTGCCTGGCGTCACTCGTAGTTACAGTCATTCGCAGTAACAACGACCCGTAAGGCCAGTTGTTAAACGCTTCGTAAGAAACAAGGTCTTCGTCCGACTAGGAATAAGGTACCATTTATCATGGTAGCCTGGCAGGGAGACGCTGGACTATCGCCGACTAATGACTAAATCGACCAGTGTCCTCGCCTTTGAAAAAGGCCAAAAAACCAATCTCCAAATGTAGACTAATCAGCACAGTGCTAAACCATCAATTTAAAGGAACCCTTATGACACGCTACTGCTGGGCACTCGCTGCCACTATGACCACTGCGATAACGGCTAGCACTGCTCTAGCAGAGGATGTGTGGACTGACACGCTTGAACAGGCTCGCGACCAGACCGTCTATTTTCATGCCTGGGGAGGCAGCGAGGTCATTAACGATTATCTGCGCTGGGCGGGAGAGCGAGTCAGTGAAGAGTATGAGGTGACGCTTGAGCACGTTAAAGTCACCGAAATCGGGTCAGTCATCAATCAGGTCCTGTCGGAGAAGACGGCCGGTCGAGACAGCGGAGGATCGGCCGATCTGGTCTGGATTAATGGTGAGAACTTTGCTGCCATGAAAGAGAACGACCTGTTGTTTGGTCCCTTCACGCAACGACTACCAAACTATGACCTGGTCGACACTGAAAATAAGCCAACCACCCTGTTTGACTTCACCACTGCAGTTGATCATCTTGAAGCCCCCTGGGGCATGGCACAGCTGATCTTTATGGCTGATATGGCCCGGGTCCAGCAAACGCCGAATTCCATGCTTGACCTGCTCGACTTTGCTCGAAACAACCCGGGTAGAGTAACCTATCCGGCGCCACCAGCGTTTCATGGAACAACCTTTATCAAGCAAGCTTTGCTTGAATTGGCCGCTGATCGCGAGCCACTTTACAGCCCGGTTGCTGATGCTGACTTCGATGCAGTAACCGAACCGTTGTGGGCCTACCTTGATCTGTTGCATCCGCTGATGTGGCGCAATGGACAGACCTTTACCAGTGGCGCACCGGAAATGAAACAACTGCTGAGTGATGGTGAAATCATTCTGTCATTGACCTTTAACCCGAGCGACGCCAGCAACGCCATTGCCTCAGGCGAATTGCCCGATACGGTGCGCAGCTATGTTCATGACGCAGGTTCTATCGGCAATACGCACTTTGTTGGTATTCCCTACAACAGCAATAACACCGCTGCGGCGCAAGTTGTCGCAAACTTCCTGATGTCACCCGAAGCACAGGCCCGCAAAGCCAACACCGAGATATGGGGTGATCCGACCGTGCTGGCAATGGACAAGCTGACGCCTGCCGACAGGGCCCTGTTCGAGCAATTACCGCAAGGGGTGGCCACCTTGTCAGCCGATGAACTCGGTGCGGTTTTGCGTGAACCCGATCCAAGCTGGGTATCTGCCCTGGAACGCACCTGGCAGCAACGCTACGCCAATTGAACTCAAACGTGCTTCCCTGGTTTCCGCGCCTGCTCCTATTGGCGTTTCTGTCGCCGGTTCTGGTTGGGTTGGCGGGCACCTGGCTGCCCGCCTTTGGCTGGTTTCCGGCGCTGGATCAAAGAACACTGAGCCTGGCACCCTGGGTCGATATGCTGAACTACCCCGGCACGCGCACTGCTCTGGGCCTGTCTCTATTTACCGGCCTTGGATCCTCGCTGCTTGCGCTGGGCGCCACCTTTCTGATTCTTGTCGCGTTTTATCCTTCGGTCGGGTTTCGTCGACTTGAAAAGCTACTGGCTCCGCTTCTATCGGTTCCCCACGCTGCATTTGCCATTGGCATTGGCTTCTTAATCGCCCCCAGCGGTTGGCTGGTGCGCGGCTTGTCTACACTCAGTGGCTGGCCCGAGTTCCCACCCAACTGGCTCACGTTCAGAGACCCTTATGGCTTCAGTTTACTGCTGGTTCTGGCGCTGAAAGAAATACCTTTTCTGCTGTTTATGGCCCTGGCATCGCTGCCTGCGCTGAATGTCGAGAAAACGCTCTGGCTTGGCGCCAGCCTGGGTTATCGGCCCGGCAAAGTCTGGCTTACGCTGCTTTGGCCGACGCTTTACGGCCGGTTACGCCTGCCCTTTTATGCAGTCGTTGCCTTTAGCCTGTCAGTGGTTGATATTGCCTTGATTGCCGGACCGACTGCACCACCAACTCTGGCGGTCATGGCCACACGACTATTTAACGACCCGGACCTGCTCCTGCGTTTACCCGGTGCCGCTGCGGCGACAACTCTGCTGTTAGCAACCCTCACTACACTGGCCGCCTTGTACGCCATTGAGTGGCCGCTGCGCCGGGTTTGCCGCTATTTACTCAGCAGTGGCGTCCGCCCACGCCGAACCCTAGGTACTCGATTCTGGGCATCGCTGGTTCTGCTTCCAGCGGTTATATTCTATCTCGGATCTGCGCTGGTACTGATCATTTGGTCACTGACCGGCCAGTGGCGCTTTCCCGATTTTTGGCCAGCCAGGTTCAGTCTGTCGACTTGGGCTGACGTTTCCGGACAGCTGGCCAAGCCACTATGGCTGACACTCAGCACCGGCGTGACCGCTGCAGTTATAGCACTGGTATTGGTCATCGGCGCGCTCGAAAACGAAGTTAGGCTGCGTCGGGTGCAACCGGGCTTCAGTGCTCAGCGACTGATCTGGATACTCTACTTGCCGTTGTTGGTTCCTCAAATCGCCTTTCTGTTCGGTTTTCAGGTGAGCCTGATCTGGCTCAATCTGGACGGGCGATGGTGGGTCCTGGTCTGGTCGCACCTGGTGTTTGTTTTGCCCTATACTTTTTTAACGCTCAGCGGTCCTTACCGCGCCTTTGACGAGCGCTATACCTGGGTGGGGCTAAGCCTTAGTGGCAGTTGGTTACGTACCTTCGGTCGCATCAAACTTGGACAGCTCTGGCGACCCATTGGCTATACACTGGCGACCGGTTTTGCCGTATCAGTGGCGCAATATCTGCCCACCCTATTCATCGGCGCCGGCCGCTTTGCCACCATTACAACGGAGGCGGTGAGCCTGGCCAGTGGCAGTGACCGGCGCAGCATGGCCGCCTATGCTCTGGTACAGCAAGCCCTGCCGCTGGTAGCGTTTGCGCTGGCACTGACGCTGGCGGCATGGCGCTATCGTCATCATCGAACCCTGCAACAGGGCTAACTCTGGCTGGAATCAACCCATCATGTTTTTTGACATCGACCAACTGCGCCTGACACTCGATCACAGGCCTCTGTTCAAACCACTGAGCGTTCATCTCGATGCCGGCCAGATCGGTACGGTCATGGGTCCCAGTGGATCCGGAAAATCAACTTTACTCGCTGCTATTTCCGGTACACTCCCGACCATCTTCGAGCTGCGCGGCGATATTCGCCTCGACGGCCAGAGCCTGTTAAATGTCCCTATAGAGCAGCGCCAGGTGGGGATTCTGTTTCAGGATGATCTGCTATTTCCACACCTGAACGTTTTTCAGAATCTGGTGTTCGCTTTACCGGGTGGCCTGCATCGCGATCAACAGCGCGAGCACATTGCCTCGGCTCTGGGCAGCGCCGGAATGAACGACTTTGAGCAACGGGACGTGGCTACCCTGTCCGGTGGTCAGCGGGCACGCATCAGCCTGCTGCGCACGTTACTGGCCGAACCCCGACTCGTTCTGCTCGACGAGCCTTTTTCCAAACTGGATCAACAGTTACGTGGTCAGTTTCGGGACTGGGTCTTTGGTCGCGTGAGCGAGCTGGGCATACCCGCCTTGATGGTGACTCACGATCCCTCCGATCGGCCCGAGCAGGGCTTGCTTATCAACCTGGAGTGCACAGATGCTTGATCGCTGGACGCTGAAACTGATCAAACCCCCGCTGCATCAACTGGCCCTGCGCTGCGATAAACATAGTATAAAGGCTAATCAGATCACCTTAGCTGGCTTCGCAATAGGCCTGCTATCAGTACCACTGCTGGCATTGGAGCTATACGGAATAGCCTTGATCGCCATTATGTTGAATCGAATGGCTGATGGGCTGGACGGAGAACTGGCGCGCCTGCAAGGTGCCACAGATGGTGGTGCACTGCTTGATATCGTGCTGGACTTCGTATTTTACGCTGCTGTCATTGCCGGGTTTGCACTTGCAAACCCGTCTGACAACAGCCTTGCTGCGACGTTTCTATTGTGGGGGTTCATGGGAACCGCCAGCAGTTTTTTGGCGTTCGCCATCCTGGCTGAACGTCATAAGCTGAGCAGTATGGATTACCCCAACAAAGGCTTTTATTATTTGGGTGGCCTGGCCGAAGGCACAGAAACGATCGCATTTCTGATTGCCATGTGTCTGTTTCCGGCACAGTTCGCAGTGCTTGCCTGGGCATTCTTTGCACTCTGTGTGGTGACCACTGTTACCCGCGTCATTGGCGGTTATCACAGCCTGAGCAGTGCTCATCGGCACGATCAGCAATGAAGTAACTGGCCAGAACACAAAGACTTTGCAGGCCCCTGACTTCAACCGTAAACTCTTCGATCCGGTTGCCGCGTGAAGGCCGAGAGGTTAGGCTTCGACCCCCAGCTTAAACGACTTTTTTTCACGTTTTTTCAACCAATCGCAAAGGGTAAGCCATGTATATCGCTTTTCTGATCAACGCCTGGGAAGACATTGAACCCGGTAAAAGCTCTACCCTGGTGATGATCCAGGAATGCCTGATACGCGGCCATAAGGTAGCGCTGCTTTATCCACAAAACCTGACGGTGCGCAACAACGTCGTCAATGGTTTCTCTCGGGTAATCCAGCCGATCGATAAAGTGCCTGAGAGCGTGGCAGCGTTGTATAAGAAAATCCGCTTTGACGAAAAAATGCTGCCCCTGCATGCGTTTGACTGCATCATGATCCGCAAAGACCCGCCGATAGACCCGACCATTTTGAGCTTTCTGGATGCCGTAAAAAACGAAACACTGGTCATCAATGACGTCAATGGCGTGCGTAAAGCGAGTAATAAACTCTATACCACCACCTTTCATGACCCCGACAATCATTTCTTGCCGGAAACCCATGTGTCCAAAAATAAGGACTATTTGCTACGCGTGATTCGCGAGAGCGACCGGGCAAAGTGGATCCTAAAACCGCTGGATGGCAGTGGCGGCCATGGTGTTATTGTGCTGGAGAAAGCCGCACAATCGAGTATCAAGAGTCTGCTTGATTTCTACATTGATCGCGAACGCAACAATTACGTCATATTACAGGCCTACATTGATGGTGCCGAGCACGGCGACGTTCGGGTCATGATGCTCAACGGCAAGGCCATTGGTGCCTACCATCGCAAACCCGCCGACGGCGATGTTCGGGCTAACATTCAGGCCGGGGGCAGTGCCCACATCTGGAAGCTGACTGATGAGCAAAAAAGGGTCTGCCGTAAAATTGGCCCGAAACTCGTCGCTGACGGACTTGATTTCGTCGGACTGGATCTGATCGGTGAGCGTTTGCTTGAAGTTAATGTCTGTAACCCGGGTGGGATTACCAATATTAACCGGCTAAGCAAGGTCAAACTGCAAAAGAAGGTCATCGATTTTCTCGAAGAGCGGGTCAGCGAGCGACGCGAAAAACACGCTGAACTTGAACATTTGATGAAGCGTCTGTCGGACCTGCGCTCCAGAGATTTGCTAGACAACGAATGACACCCGGGATCAACAGCTCCCTGCAGATCACATGGCTGCAAGATGCGGATATTATCGCGCTGCTGGCAAACACGCCTTTGTGCCGCAGTCTGTTTGGGCAGCCAGAGCTGCTTATTGAACTGCAACAATTGCTTCAAAGCAAACCAGAGCATGCCCAGTGGTACCGGCCAGCCTGCATCAGCCTTGGAAATCAAAAAATAGGGGCTGGCGGTTTTAAAGGGCCGCCGATCAGTGGTGGTGTTGAACTCGGCTATCGGGTTCATCCTGACTATCGACTTCAGGGCCACGCTACTGCGCTCGTGCGCTGGCTATGTGACGTTGCCGGACAGCATTCACTGAGCCGGGTTTATGCCGTTACTGTCACCAGCAACCGGGCCTCGCAATCGGTGCTGGCCGGCGCTGGCTTTGTTCATACCGGCGACTTTCTGAGCGATAGTCAGCAATGGTTGCAGCGCTGGCAGCACACTCTGTGACGCATTCAACACGGCTATAGTCCAGTCGACCCTCGCCTTCGTAAAGTCTGATCGAATCAACGTGAAAGCAGACTATTTCAAGGATAGCCATGAAACTTGGCCTCATACTGGGCGATCAATTGTCCGCATCATTGCCAACGCTGCGTCGCCTCAGTCGCGAACACGACATCATTGTCATGGCCGAAGTCTGGGACGAAGCCCGCTACGTACCCCACCACCGGCAAAAATTGTTCAACTGCTTCAGTGCCATGCGCCACTTTGCTGACAGACTAAACAAAGCAGGCTGGCAGGTTCACTACTGCAAACTGGATGACCAACCCAGCCTGACCAGCTTGCATGACGCGGTTGCCCGAGTACTGGACCGACACACAATCGACCGAATTGTGCTCACCGAACCGGGTGAATTCCGCCTGATGGCAGAGGTTGCTCGATGGGAGCAAACCTTAGAACGACCAGTGGACATACTCGAAGACAGCCGGTTTCTGATCTCACTAACCGATTTCGCAGGCTGGGCAGAGGGTCGCAAATCACTGCGCATGGAATATTTTTACCGCTGGATGCGCCAGCGAACCGGATTCCTGATGACCTCTGACAACAAACCGGAAGGCGGCCAGTGGAATTATGATGCTGACAATCGCCGAGCATGGAAAGGCCAGCCGGCACCGCCGGAGCCTCTGCAATTTGAACCTGACACGATTGATTCGGATGTTGCAACCCTGCTTGAGCAACAATTTGCCGATGGTTGGGGTGATGTTGAGCCCGGCTTATGGCCGGTCACTCGTGCACAGGCTGAGGCTCTGCTTAGCTACGCTGTTAATCACCTGGCCTGCTTCGGCGATTTTCAGGATGCTATGGCCACGGACAAGCCCTGGCTATTTCACAGCCGCTTATCCTCGGCATTGAATCAGGGCTTGTTAACTCCGCTGGAAGTCTGCGACGCGGTGGCCGATGCCTACTACCGTGAGCTAATCCCGCTGAATACTGCTGAGGGATTTATTCGCCAGATCATTGGCTGGAGGGAATTTGTGCGCGGTCTCTATTGGGTGCTGCGTCTCTATGAACCCCACAACAGTCTCAATCATCATCAACCGCTACCCGCCTATTTCTGGTCGGCCGATACACGAATGCACTGCATCAGCCAGACGGTCACCCAAACACGTGAATTTGGCTATGCTCATCATATTCAACGCCTGATGGTTACCGGTAATTTTGCCCTAATCGCCGGGCTCGACCCGGAAGCGGTCAGTCAATGGTACCTGAGTGTTTATGTAGACGCCTATCAATGGGTCGAACGACCCAATACGATTGGCATGGCGCTGCATGCTGAGGGTGGCAACATGACCAGCAAGCCTTATGCTGCATCCGGACAGTATATCAATCGCCAATCAAACTACTGCTCTTCCTGCTGGTACAACGTTAAAGAAACCACCGGCGCCAGAGCCTGTCCTTTCAATGCACTCTACTGGCATTTTCTAATGCGTCATCAAGAACGCTTCCGCAGCAACGGCAGAATGGGTTTAATGTATCGTAATCTCGACAAAAAAGCACAGAGCGAACGCGATGCACTGTGGCACCAGGGCGAACAATTGATCGCCCGGCTTACTTCTCTGTAGCGCTGCTCTCTGCTCATTCATCAGCCTCCACTATGAGGCCCTTTCATCCGGCTGATCCCAATGCATTTTCAGTTTTTTCAACGCTTCTTTCTCCAGTTGCCGAACACGTTCACGACTAACACCCAGCTGATCGGCTATTTCCCGATAGCCGTATTCCCGACCATGTTGAATCCCGTAACGCAAAGCGATAATCACTTCTTCGCGATGGTCAAGCACGCCCAAAGAACCCCGAATCCGCTCAATCACCTCCAACTGTTCACTGGATTCGTACGTGGTCGGTTCAGTTGCTTCCAACTGGCTTGCCCAGCTTTCAGAACCATCATCAGACATGGGCGCATCCAGGGAAAACGGTGTCAAACCCAGCTCCAAGAAGTGACGAACCTGCGTTTCCTCCATGGACAGCTGCTTACTGATGGCGGCTAATGACAGCGGTTTTCCTGCCTGTTGCTGAATGATCATCAACTGCCGCTGAAAACGTTTTACATCATCCACCACATTAGTGGGCTTGCGGATCAGAGCTGACTGATTTTTAAGACCGAGTCTGATGAATTGCTGTATCCAGTAATGGCTGTAGGTTGAAAAACGGGTGCCTTGAAGCACGTCGAATTTTTCCAGCGCGCGCATCAGTCCCAGTTGGCCTTCCTGCACCAGATCAGTCAGCTCAAGCCCCTGGTTTACATGCTGATGCGCCACACTGAATACCAGCCGAATGTTGGACCCCAATAACATTTCACGTGCTCTGAGCAAGCGCCGCCACAGCCGAGGCAACATCGTTGGACCGTCATGATGCTCGAGATACCAGGTCCTCAGTGCATTCATATCTGCGTGGTTGGGGCGTTTGTCCCAGAGCGTTTTTATCCAGTCCCGTTGCTGCCAGTCGAGTGAGGGATAACGCTGCTGCCACCAGTCTTTGCTCACCCCCTGGGTTAGACGGACAAGCGCCAAAGACGTGTCCTGGTGTTGTTGCAACCAGCATCGCTCTTGCTCCGCGGTCAACAAAGGATGAAGACGACTCCATTCGGCGTAACTGTTGTACTCTGCGTCGGCCGCCGCAGCAAACCAGGCCGGATTGTGAGCATTCATAGTCGCACCCCTACAAAGTATTTACACCGGCGCTCTATTCTTCCAACAAAGCGAACGCCAAAAAAAGACTGACTCGTTGTTTGATATGAACCTGTTTCCGCTGTAAGTGGCATGATTTGTACAAGATTCAATCGGTATCCAGAGATACAGTTCGCTCATACATTCGTAAGTTGTATCAGTTTTAGATGAGATATCAGGCTGCAACACCCAAAAGGTTAGACAGTATCTGTACACCGCCTGAGAACGCCACTAACGAGTCACAGACCGAGAACCGCGATGAATACTGGAAAACGAATTGGTGAAGCAGCCACGGTGACAGGGCTGAGTGCTCATGCTTTACGCCAATGGCACCGTCGATACAACATTGGTCCAAGTTTTAACAGTGATGGTGGCCAACGCCGATACAGCGACCAGGACATAGAGCGTATCCGCCTTATCGACCTGCTGCGCCAGCGTGGCTTTAGCCTGGCGACACTGGCTGAATGGCCACTGGCGAGCTTACGTCAACACACTGAGAGTGATCACCGGCGCCTGGTAGTTGGCTGGCATGGCACCCATTTCAGCGCTTTTGCAGCACAAATACCCCATGCTGAATTTGTGCAATCCGCTTCCCTGAACAAGCGACCGCCGGGCACCGATGTCTGGCTTATAGAATGCCCGACGCTGACCGATGACCAGCTCGCTGAACTGCCTGACAGCCAGGGAAGCCTGTCCATAGTGTGTTATGAATTCGCCAACCGAAGGCAACTGACCCGGCTCTCTGCTCTGGGCTACGAATGCCACAAAGGGTCACCAACAACGCGTTGGCTATTGAATCGACTCAGTGAATTGACCCCCACTGCATCCGGTTTCAGTATGGAGGAGCTGGCCAAATTAATGAACATTAAGCCCTCGCTGGACTGTGAATGCCCGAATCACCTGGCCAGTATTCTGCATGAGCTCACTCATTTTGCCCAGTACAGTCTGGAATGTTCGATCAGTAACGACACCGACGCGGAGCTGCATCAGGACATTTTCAATCACGTCCAATCCTCTCAGCGATCAGTTCTGGCTGCACTTCAAGCAGTCGTTCAGGCTGAACACCTGGATATAGGCAAGCTGGCTTCCAGTTAAACACTGACGCAATCACTCGAGCTACTTAAAGCCCAGTCTAAGGGTGTTGAGCCAACTCGAACCACAGAAAGAATTGCATGACTGACGAAGCCATGGACCAAAATAATTTCCTGTTACCGTTTGAACAGAAAATCACCAATATGCTTTCTCTGGCGCTGGTAACACTTTGGCTGCTGGGGCTGGGCCTCGCTATGGTTCAACAGAGCTGGTTCGAAGCGTTGCTACTGGGTCGCCTGATCGCAGGCGGCCCACTGCTACTTAATTATCTGAGCCCAGGAACCCGCCTGATTCGTATGGTTTATGGGGCGGCGTTTATGGCCATGACAGCCCTGCACGTTTACCAGATGCACGGCCCTGATAGAAATGTATTTCGGATTCTTTGTCTGGCTCGCCGTCGTGTTTGCTTTTGCGGTTTATAGGTGGAATCTGCTTAAGTTGACCGGTCGCCCTAGATATGACTAATACGGCAGAGCACCCGTATATTTAATCGATGTGATCTGCCCCTGTTATTGCTACCCGAGGCTCAGTAAACTGTCCGCCAATCTGAATGCCAGTAGCAACCCCGATGAAAACAACACATCTGCCCCTGCCTTCTCCGGCACCAGGCCTTCAACGTCACCTTACGGTGCATGAATACGGCAGCGGGCCGCGTAAAGCCTATTTGCAAGCGGGCTTGCATGCTGATGAATGGCCGGGCCTGCTGACGCTGCAACATCTGATGACAAGACTGGATGCCCTGGAGCAGTCCGGACATATCCATCAGCGCATTGTCATCGTGCCCTTTGCTAACCCCGTAGGCATGAATCAGCGGCTATTTGGCAAGTTCCCGGGCAGGTTCGACGCCACCACGGGACAGAATTTCAACCGTGGCATGGCCCTGTCGATCGGCGCCCTGACTCACCGCGTCGGTCATTTACTGGATGACAACACAGCACAGAACGATGACCGATTGCGAAGCATCATGCGCCAACTGGTTGCCGAAAAACCGGAACAGTACGAAATTGAGGCCTTGCACAAAGCCCTGTTGAGTCAGTCCATTGATGCCAGCTTGATGCTCGATCTGCATTGCGACGACAACGCCTTGCCGCACGTATTCTATGGTGATCATCAGCGCATCATCGGCGGGGAATTGTCGGATTGCCTGGGCTTCGCCATCCGCCTTGAAGAAGACGTTCGGGGCACCGTCGCCTTCGACGGCAGTCACACCCAACCCTGGGTGACTCTCGCCGAGAACACCGGCAAGGCCTTTGCTGATCCATGCTTCGCCGCCACCGTAGAATTGCGAGGTCAGAAAGACGTCAGTGACGCGCTGGCAAGACGCGATGCAGAAGGGCTGCTGGCGTTTCTCGAGCAACAGGGATTCGTTACCGGCAGTAACGCAGGGGCGCAACAGCAAACGGGCGAGACAATGCGTATCTGCGTCGATCAGGTAAAGGTCATGTCCTCACCCGCCAACGGTCTGGTCGTCTATACACGCTCACTAGGTGATTGGGTTGAAGCAGGTGAAACACTGGCTGAAATCGTGTTGCTGGACAGCAGCCGACCAGAACGCATTGCTATCGCCGCTCCGACCAGCGGACGCCTGTTCAGCCAGACAAACACCTTCCTGACCTCGCCCGGAGCCAGTATCGGCATGATTGCCAGCCGGGAAAAGCACATAGACTCCGGCACCCAGCTCAGCTACTGAACCAGTCCAGGAAAGGCATCGTTCAGGCCTGGGCGGCCATAATGCGCTCATACTTATCCTGCAATTGAACCGCTGATTCAAGATGAGACGGGTCATGAGGAATGCAATCCACCGGGCAAACTTGCTGACACTGAGGTTCGTCATAGTGCCCCACGCACTCGGTACACAACTGTGGATCGATAACGTATATGTCTTCGCCTTCGGAAATGGCATTGTTTGGACACTCAGGCTCACACACATCGCAATTGATGCATTCATCGGTGATGTACAAAGCCATGTAAAACATCCTCAATCAAACCGCCAACGGACGGAGTAGGATCAATCGTTTTGCTGATAGATCTCAGCCAGCGCCTCTTGCACCAGTGGGTGCACCATTTTGGTGACATTGCCACGCAACAGTGAGATCTCACGCACAAAGGTAGACGAGATGAAAGAGTACTGCTCGGAAGGAGTGAGAAACAAACTCTCGACATCCGGAGCCAGTACACGATTCATGTTGGCCAGTTGAAACTCGTATTCGAAGTCACTGACCACGCGCAGACCGCGCAGAATGGTTTGGGCGCCCTTCTCATGGGCAAAGTCGACCAACAGGTTTCGAAACCCCTCGACTTCAACATTACCCATGTCCTTGGTCACTGCACGCGCAAGCGACACGCGCTGCTCCAGACTGAACAGCGGCTTTTTCTTGGGGCTGGCTGCCACAGCGACAATGACTTTATCGAATTGTCGCAAGCCTCGCTCGACCAGATCCATATGCCCATAGGTAATGGGATCGAACGTGCCTGGATATACTACGGTGTGTGCCATTATGCGCTCCCGGTTATTCATCGCGCGAATGTTACCCCAGCCTTACGGGTGGCACAAATCAGAGACGCTGACCGCTGCCTATAATCAGCCGGGCGATCAGCCGCTGAATCCGTCCACCGTAGGGTGGATATACCAGTTTCAGGCTGCTCAACCGCTGCTTGCTGACAACCGGTTTGAGCTTGGAAAAAGTGTCGAACCCTTCTTGTCCATGATAATGCCCCGTTCCGCTGGCGCTGACGATTATTGATGATGGACGAGTAATCCGGGTTGTCATTCACCTTGCCGTACAGCCGACTGACTGCCTGGTGAAACGCGCTGACAAAAGCGTCGATACGATCCGGCGGACACAGCACATAGTCGGGCGCAATGCACGTCTGGCCAGCGCTCAGGCATTTGGCAAACACCAAACGCTCCGCCGCATCCAGCTGTTCAGGTGACGCAAGGTGTGATTGATGCCCAAAATAGACGGCAGCAACTCGGCTTGCCGGGTTTCATCGGCCGAACGGCAGCCAAAGTCCTGATTCAGAGCGGCTGCGATTTCATCCTGATGATCCAGAATGAGTTGCTTTAGCTGTGTCAGTCGATAACGGCGTTCCGCCAGGCTTGGGTAGGGGTGCAGCCGATAGGCGGCCTGCTGGTGATCAAATGCGCCCTTGAGGGTGTCCGGTGTCATAAGTGCCTCGATTCGTAGACGTAAACCGACTCTAGGCCAGCAACCGAAGGCAGGTCAATGCAAGCCAGTCAGTTTGCATCCACTGCAGGAGCGGACCACTGGTAAAGTCTCATGCTGACATCGCCACTGTGCTTTTCCTTCATTAATTGAAATCCACAGGGCAGCATGAGTGGCTGGTGTTTCGGGCTTTCAAGATAGAGCCAGCCCTGATCGGCCAGCCGCTTGTGATCTGTCAGAGTGGTCAGTACATTCGCCCACAGGTCGGCTGCAAACGGCGGATCCAGAAACACCAGATCAAAGGGTTCTGTGTCTGTCTGCGCAAGCCATGCCAGAGCATCACAGCGCACCACAGTCGCTGCACAACCCAGGGTTGCTACCGCCTTATTCAGACAGGCCACGGCCTGCGGCTGTTTTTCCAGCAACCAGACGTGACTGGCACCCCGTGACGCGGCCTCCAGCCCCAGCGCCCCGGTGCCGGCAAAGGCATCCAGTACCTTCGCTCCGGGCGTTTGTACTTGCAGCCAGTTGAACAGGGTTTCTCGCTGACGATCTCCGGTTGGCCTCAGTCCCCCCAAATTGGCGATGGGCAGTCTTCGACCCCGATAGTCGCCACCGATGATGCGCAATGTACCAGCCCCTCGTGTGGGACTCTTACCAGTGAGTTTGGGCATATGCCTCTCTTATCTGTCGGGTTTTGGGGTGGCTATGGCTGGCGACTGCTGTTACGAACAGCGTTAACATCATCCAAACTAATGGCTGACAGACGTTGCTGCTGAGACACCAAAAAATCTGCAGGCAAATCGTAAACGGCTGACGTAACCAGGTAACGATGTATCTGATCCGCAGAGCGCTCTCGTTGCGCGGCCGAGTCAGAATAGGCAGCGCGCACCGGCGTAAACTCCTCTGCGGTGACCTCCCCGAACAAAGATGGGTTAAGCGTCTGGTTAAACAGCACCTGACTGGTTCCGGCTCGATGGTCCCAGCGAATCTGCGGATCATAGCCGCTTAATCGTTGTTGCAGCACACCCACCCAAAGCAAAAAAGCCAGCTGCTCCTGAGTGCCCATTGGGGGGGAATATAAACGCCCCAACGCGGGCTGGGGCATCACCTGGTTGGCAATGCCTTTACCCTGTAAAGGTCCCAGCAACCGATCTGCCAGTGCGATTAACTCATCGTCAAGATCGCCTGACAACACGACTGAACGGTTGTCACCATCGGGCAACCAGGTACGAAGAAAATCAACACTGGCTTCGAAGGCATCGACATCAGCCGGGTCAACCACGGTCACCAGAAACCGACCACCCTGGCGCGACGAGGCAATGGCACCTTCGATAGCGATGTTAAGCTGCTCGGAAGGAATCTGAGCCTGGATAACCGTTAACCGCAATTGACGGGCCTGATCCAGATCAACCGTCAGAAGCATCCTGTCTGGAGCACTTTCTGAGGAATCAAAAACCAGCTCGTCCAGTGACCAGCGATTGGTTTCGGAAAGCGCAGACTCGCTTGCGTCTTCCTGTCCTACCGTATTCAGCACGACGATGAGCGGAATGGTGATAAAAATGATGATCCACAGAGTACGACGACTGAAATGAAACATAAAAGAAGAAAGTTCCTGTATAAGACACGCTAATGATGGCAATGTAACTAAATACCCTGCAACTCTCCATGTAAGACGAACAGTTCCGGCGGCCTACATCCTGGGAGTGCTACCGGCGTCCTGCCTCTCGCCCTCTACTATCCATCCCTGGATATAATATCACTTTGGCTGGCGGGTGCATTTTGCTAGCATGGCTCGCTTATCAATTCATCTGATCACACAGGCAATAACATCATCATGCTGGGCTTTGGTAAAAAGAAATCGAACACCGAAACCGAACAAACCAAACCGGAGGTGCAAACCGGCTCTCTGTTTTCCCGTATTCGCAATGGTCTTGGCCGCACGCGGTCGACCTTTACTGATGGTTTGTCGTCACTGTTTCTGGGCAAAAAAAGCATCGATGATGACTTGCTTGAGGAGCTTGAGACCCAGCTATTGACGGCCGATGTAGGCATTGAAGCCACCGCCGCTATTGTCAGTGAACTGACCGATCGTGTTGGTCGCAAAGAGCTCAGGGATGGCGACGCGCTGCTTTATGCGCTTCGCGACACCCTGGTGCATCAGTTGCAAGCGGTAGAGGCACCGCTGGTTATAGACACGTCACAAAAACCTTACGTTATTCTGGTGGTCGGTGTTAATGGCGTTGGTAAAACCACCACCATTGGTAAACTGACGAAAAAACTTCAGGCCGACGGACATTCAGTACTGCTGGCGGCAGGGGATACCTTTCGCGCTGCTGCCGTTGAGCAATTGCAGGTTTGGGGTGAACGCAACGAGGTTCCGGTAATTGCCCAGCACACCGGTGCCGACAGCGCATCGGTAATATTTGATGCGGTGCAGGCTGGCCAGTCTAGGGGTGTCGATGTCGTTATCGCCGATACCGCCGGTCGCTTGCACAATAAAGACAATCTAATGAATGAGTTAACCAAAGTAGTCCGGGTCATGAAAAAACTCAACGCTGCGGCTCCGCACGAGGTTTTGCTGATAGTGGACGCCGGAACTGGTCAGAACGCGATCAGCCAAGCACAAAGTTTCACCAATGCCGTCAACTTGACCGGACTGGCACTGACCAAACTGGACGGCACGGCCAAAGGTGGTGTGATCTTTGCGCTGGCTAAAAAACTGGGTTTGCCAGTCCGTTTTATTGGTGTCGGTGAGCAAGTCGACGACCTGCGCCCTTTTAACGCCCGTGATTTCGTCGATGCCCTGCTGGATACGCGAACAGAATGATTCACTTCGACCAAGTCAGCAAGCGCTACGAAGGCGGCCATGAAGCGCTATCAAGTATCAGCCTTAACATCGACAAAGGTGAGATGGTGTTTCTGACTGGACACAGTGGCGCGGGAAAGAGCACGCTGCTGAAATTGATCACCCGCATCGAAAAAGCGTCGTCCGGGCAGTTACGCGTGAACGGTCAGGTACTGAACCGCCTCAGACGCAGTGAGGTTCCCCATTTCAGGCGAAATCTTGGTATCGTGCATCAGGATCACCAGCTACTGATGGACCAAAGCGTCTATGACAACGTTGCATTGCCGCTGATCATCGCCGGCGAACACCCCAGAGATGTCACTCGTAGGGTACGAGCCGCCCTCGACAAAGTTGACCTTCTGAAGCGAGAGAAATACAAGCCCATTCAGCTGTCAGGGGGTGAACAACAGCGTGTGGGCATCGCTCGAGCGGTGGTAAAAAAACCTGATATCCTGCTCGCCGACGAACCGACAGGAAACCTGGATCCTGGTTTGTCCCGAGACATCATGGCCTTGTTTTCAGAGTTTAACCGAGTAGGCACGACCGTGCTGATCGCCAGTCACGATCTGGGTCTCATCGCACGGCTGAATTACCGTGTTGCTTCGCTGCAAGATGGCAAGATGATGAGCACCCCATTTGACGGGAGTCGCTCATGAGCAATAAAGCCGCCTCACCCCGCCTGTCTAAAAAACCTGCGCAGACCGGAGCCAATCGCCGGCGAGAAAGAAGTTCCAATAATCGCTCAGCCTGGGTGCGCCACCACAAAGACTGTGCCAGTCAGTCACTGATGCGGTTGCTGCGCAGCCCGGTAGCGAGCGCCCTAACCTGGCTGGTCATCGCTATTTCACTGACCCTGCCGACCCTGTTTTATCTGGCTCTGTCATCCTTGCAAGCCCAGACCAGTCAATGGCAGGAAGGCGGACAAATTACCCTCTACCTCGAGCAGGGTCTTGCCAACAGCGAAGGGGATCGCCTGACCAGTGAACTGAATGCCCGGCCTGAAGTGGCACGAGCCTATTTCATCAGTGCTGACGAGGCCTGGGCATCATTTCAGGATTCACTGTCGATCAGTCGTCAGGAAATGAGATTTGAAGGGAACCCACTGCCCGCGAGTATTGTGGTCATTCCAGCCCAGCAGAACAGCAGCCAGCTGGAAGCTCTGCAACTGATTATCAATGGCCTGCCGGAAGTTGAAGATGTGCAGCTTGATTTGGCCTGGATCGAGCGACTAAACCGGTTTCTGGACTTGATCTACAGTGTAGTAACCGGTCTCGCTCTGCTGTTGGGTGTTGCGGTGCTGCTTGTAGTCGGCAACACCATTCGCCTGGCCATTGAATCGCGCAAGGATGAAATACGAGTCATTAAACTGCTCGGTGCTACCGAAGCTTTCGTGCGCCGGCCTTTTGTCTACCTCGGTATCTGGTATGGTTTGCTCGGCGGTGTGGCGGCGTGGATACTGGTTACGACTGTAGCCTGGTGGTTGCGAGGTCCCCTGGCCGCATTTCTGAACACCTACGGCCTGGAAGCCAATGTTGCCTGGCTTGGTTTTACTGATACGATCGTCCTTATTCTTGCCTCAATCGGCGTTAGTCTGGCGGGCGCTCATATTGCGCTTCAGCGACACCTTAAAGACGCAGAGCCACGATGAACCAGGACGCTCTAAACACCGTATATAAAGTGTGACATGATCTGCCCGGTTGCAAAGACCATGTAAGACAAGTACCTATTGCTATAGCCATAGGCTATTAAGCCTATTAATGTCCATTGGTAGTTTGCACAACTTTTACGGCTGACGCCTGGGGTCAGCGGTTCACTTCTGCTAAGATGGCCTTTGAATTAATCTGATTCCCACCATAAACCGGGGACACCAACAAAACCGGCCTGGGGGAGGGAGAAAACGTGAAACTGAACAACAGTGTTCCTGCGCTTGCCTTGGATTCTCTGGCTCCGGGTCAAAGCCTCGAGTCTTACATCCAATCTGTCAATACGTTTGACTTACTGACAGCGGACGAAGAGAAAGGGCTGGCTGAGAGCTTATATTACCAGGAAGACATAGATTCAGCGCGCCGGCTGGTACTGTCTCACCTGCGTTTTGTTGTTCACATTGCCAAGAGCTATTCTGGCTATGGGCTCAACCAGGGAGACCTGATTCAGGAAGGCAACGTAGGGCTAATGAAAGCGGTTCGTCGCTTCAACCCTGAAGTAGGCGTTCGTCTTGTCTCTTTTGCCGTGCATTGGATCAAAGCCGAAATTCACGAATATATATTGCGCAACTGGCGTATCGTGAAAGTGGCAACCACAAAAGCTCAGCGCAAGCTGTTCTTTAATCTGCGCAGCTCTAAAAAACGGTTGGGCTGGTTAAACGAACGTGAAGCACAGGCCATTGCAGACGATTTGGGCGTTAACCTGAAGACCGTTTATGAAATGGAGGGTCGCCTGACCGCTCATGACGCTACCTTTGATGCGCCGAATGAAGATGATGACGAGGGTCCAGCCTTATTTCCGGTGCATTACTTGCAAGCACAGGGTGCTGATCCGGCAGCTTTGGTAGAACAGGACAACTACGAGACTGATGCCAACGATCAATTGTTTGCCGCACTTGAGGATCTCGATGATCGCTCTAAAGACATTATTCAGAAGCGCTGGCTAAGCGACAGCAAAGCCACACTTCACGAACTTGCCGATGTGTATGGTGTCTCCGCTGAGCGTATTCGTCAGTTGGAAAAAAACGCGATGAAGAAAGTCAAAAAGGTTATGTCCATCGAGTTCTGATGATGACACTGGCCTGAAAAAGCCGCTGAAAAGCGGCTTTTTTGTGTCTGAACGGTCCACCCTCGAACAGGAAAGCAGCAGATGCCAAAAGTACGCTTACTGACAACCATGGGAGCACTGCTTGCAGCGCTTGGTGTTGCCCTCGGCGCTTTTGGCAGTCACGCTCTGGAGGCTATGGTAACCCCACAGCGACTGGAAACCTGGGGGACTGCCGTGCATTACCACATGATTCATGCCATTGCGCTACTCTGGCTGGGGCTCTACTTGCAACATAACCCTGAACGTCATATTTTCGCGCCCTCATTGGTCATTGCCGCTGGCACTTTCATTTTTTCCGGCAGCCTGTATGCGCTGGTTTTGCTGGATTTACCGCAATTGGGGGCAGTTACGCCACTCGGTGGTGTTCTTTTGATAGGTGGCTGGCTGACATTGGCCTGGCAGCTGGCCCGCCATCAATGACAATATTGATCACAACCCTGGAATTCCGATGACCAACGAACTCTCTCCCATCCAACGCAAGGTACGTAGCTTTGTAATGCGCACAGGACGCATGACAGAAAGGCAAAAACAGGCGCTGGAAACGGGCTGGCCAGTCCTGGGACTTAATCTCGGCGATGGCAGGTACGATTTACCGCAGCTATTTGGGCGAAACGCCCCCGTGGTTTTCGAAATCGGCTTTGGTAATGGCGATTCCCTGCTACAGATGGCAAAAGATGCCCCCGAAAAAGACTTCATTGGTGTAGAGGTCCACACACCCGGCGTAGGCAAACTGCTGCATCACATTCAGGATAAAGCGGTAAGCAATCTGCGAGTGTGCAAGGAAGATGCCGTAGAGTTTTTGACAGTCTGCATACCGGACCAAAGTCTGAATACCGTGCAATTGTTTTTCCCGGACCCCTGGCATAAAAAACGCCATCACAAGCGACGTATCGTTCAGCCTGAATTTGCAACTTTGCTACGCAAAAAGCTGACACCCGGTGGCACTTTTCATATGGCCACCGACTGGCAACATTATGCAGAGCACATGCTGGACGTCATGGAAGCAGCCGAAGGATGGGAAAACAGTCAGGGGAAAGGCAACTATCTGCCAGCCAGGCCAGAACACAGGCCTGAGACCAAATATGAACAACGCGGTATTCGGCTAGGTCATGGCGTCTGGGATATTCAGTTCAGGACACTCTAACAGCCAGTCATTAGCCAGCCCATCTCTGATCCCAGGATTGCTCGCCGTTCAGGATGCGTCCTGTCGCCCAGAGGGCTGGCCTCCTACAAAAGATCAACCCCACCCCAAGCTCACCCCAGCCATCAAACCAACCGTAGGAGGCCACCCCGTGGGCGACCCATAGCATCCCGGCCAGCGAACTAGGTTTCTGCCAACGGGGCTGTGTCACCGGTTTGTCATGCTACTGTCGCCCAGAGGGCTGGCCTCCTACAAAAGATCAACCCCACCCCAAGCTCACCCCAGCCATCAAACCAACCGTAGGAGGCCACCCCGTGGGCGACCCATAGCATCCCGGCCAGCGAACCAGGTTTCTGCCAACGGGGCTGTGTAACCGGTTTGTCAT
>Ga0307978_1000517_pt1 | contig 32224 bp, 29 predicted proteins | sample OrgLakmetage1056_FD_203151 | JGI IMG/M metagenome (GOLD analysis project Ga0307978, IMG submission 203151) | Saline water microbial communities from Organic Lake, Antarctica - #1056 | ecosystem: Environmental > Aquatic > Non-marine Saline and Alkaline > Saline | place: Antarctica: Organic Lake...
TTTCTTTTTCACTTATTAATCGTCATAAAATAGAACCGTAACTAATGCTATGCTTCTGTTTTTGTCCTTAACTAAGTAAAAAACCTGAGCTGAGCTACGTCGTAGTATAATTCAAATTTTTAATGCATCATTTAAAAACTAGATTGGTATTAGACTTATAAGAATGTATCACTTATACCAATTTAAACCAGATTTACAAATAAACCCTCATTCGTTTTATCGACTGTAGCTTGGTCTTTTGTTCTAAGTCCTTTAATGGCTTTATCCCACTTTTTATTACTCAACTCCGATTTGGATTTTATCTCCTCCAGGGCTTGTGGAGAGTCTACTTTTAGCAAGTCTACCACTACTTTCTCTTCTTCAGTAAGCTCTACCTTTTTCTTTTCTGGCCTCATCTGAGGAAAGAACAAAACTTCTTGTATGGAGGGGTTGTTGGTCAAAAACATAATTAACCGGTCCATTCCAATACCCAAGCCAGAGGTAGGAGGCATGCCGTATTCCAGAGCTCTTAAGAAATCATAATCGATAAATTCTGTCGCTTCGTCGTCTCCTTTTTGAGATAATTTCATCTGATCTTCAAACCGTTCTCTTTGCTCAATAGGATCGTTAAGTTCAGAATAGGCGTTAGCAATTTCTTTACCGCAAACCATCAGTTCAAAACGTTCGGTAAGGTCTGGATTGTCTCTATGCTCTTTACATAAGGGACTCATCTCTTTAGGATAATCGATAATAAAAGTAGGCTCTATAAACTTACCTTCACATTTCTCACCAAAAATCTCATCGATCAACTTGCCTTTACCCATAGTCTCATTCACCTCCAAATTCATTTCCAGAGCAGCAGTTCTCAATTCCTCTTCAGACTTTCCTGTAATATCGAAACCTGTAAATTGGATAATGGCAGCGGTCATCGTTACCCGTTTGTAAGGTGCTTTAAAATCGACATGATGTTCTTTAAACATAGTTTTGGTCGTCCCGTTAACTTGCAAAGCACAATACTCCAGCAAGTTCTCTGTAAACTCCATCATCCAGTTGTAATCTTTATAAGACACATAAATTTCCATAGCGGTAAACTCAGGGTTGTGAGTTCTATCCATCCCTTCATTTCTAAAGTTTTTAGAAAACTCATACACCCCATCAAACCCCCCTACGATTAAACGCTTTAAATAAAGCTCATTGGCAATTCTCAAGTATAAAGGAATATCTAAAGCATTATGGTGAGTGATAAACGGACGCGCTGCCGCACCACCTGGAATAGATTGGAGAATAGGCGTTTCTACCTCCATATAGCCCTTCTCATTAAAAAAGGTTCGCATTGCTGTAAACAAAGCCGAGCGTTTTTTGAAAATATCTTTCACGCCAGGATTCACCACCAAATCGACATACCGCTGTCTGTAGCGCTGTTCTGCGTCCTGAAACCCATCGTATTCATGGCCCTCTCTATCTTTTTTGGGAAGAGGAAGCGGTTTTAGAGATTTACTCAACAGCTTAAAGTCCAACACTTTTATGGTCTTCTCCCCTACCATAGTCGTAAACAACTCCCCTTCGATCCCTATAAAATCACCGATGTCTAGTAATTTTTTATAGACTTCATTATAGAGGGTTTTATCCTCTCCTGTACAAATCTCATCTCTGTTAAAATAGACCTGGACACGGCCTTCCCCATCTTGTAGCTCCGCAAAAGAAGCTTTTCCTTGAATCCTTCTAGACATCAAACGACCAGCAACTACAACTTTCTTCCCTTCCTCAAAGTTTTCCTTCACTTGGGTAGAGGTATGGGTATAATGAAACTGGTCTGCAGGATATGGATTGATACCCATGCCTTTTAAGGTGGTTAATTTATCTCGCCTTACGCGCTCTTGCTCTGATAATTGCATAATTAAGTCTATTTTCTAAGGCCGCAAATATAAAGACAATCCGCCAATATCGTAAGCCATCCTCACAATTAAACCACAGCATTTTAAGAAATGCTATCTAGTTTTAAAGCCTTTTTATGTCTTTTGATTTTATGTGAAGTTAATTTCATGCTTTTAGACAGTGAGCTTTATGTTTTTAACTCACTTTCAAGACGCATCTGGGGTGTAGAGATTTGGCTGAAGGTGAAAAGTTTATTTCAATTTTAAAATCCTTTAATGGTCACCTTAAGTTATGGGTAGACCTCAAGTCTTAGCTTTCCAAGCTCTATGAGAATTAAATCAAGCAAACTCTAACCCCTTAAAACTAAATATCGAAAAACTGTTAAGGACATACTTATAATTAGGCCTATAAACTCTTGATAAGAATAAAAAAATTGAATACATAAGACTGAAAGTCACCTTATAATTATACTTTTAAATCATTATACCAATCAAAACCCTTCATCTTGAGAAAACTATTACTTCTTACATCATTTCTTTTTACACTTACATTTTACGCCCAAAACAACACAAACTTTTCTCTCGCCGCCAATGAAGTCAACTGTTTATGTCCAGAGGCGGAATTTGGAGACACAGGAACCTTAACCATTAATGGTGAAGCCGAAATTCTCACTAAGCGGACTGAAGCTGAATTGAGAGATCTCGCAATTATCGATAAAGATGATCCACAAATTACCCTCACCTGTACAAGTGGTATAACTGATATGTATTCGCTTTTTAGAGATAAAGGTGATTTTAACCAAAATATATCCTCTTGGGATGTAAGCCTAGTCACTGATATGTCGAATATGTTTTATAATGCAACTTTATTTAATCAGCCTCTTAATAATTGGGATGTAAGTGGGGTGATTAAGATATATACTATGTTTTATTTTGCAGAGTCATTTAACCAACCCCTTGACTCTTGGGATGTAAGTAATGCGCCTAATATGTCGAATATGTTTAGTAATGCAACTTCATTTAACCAGCCTCTTGACTCTTGGGATGTAGGCCAAGTCACTAATATGGGATATATGTTTGAGAGTGCATCGTCATTTAACCAACCCATCAATTCTTGGGATGTAAGCCAAGTAAACAATATGAAAGGTATGTTTAGAAATACATTGGCGTTTAACCAAGATCTATCCGGATGGTGTGTAGAGCAAATGCCAGATGAACCAACTGAATTTGCTTTTAACTCTGCTTTGCAAAACAACTTTTTTCCAAATTGGGGGGCTGAGTGTAACTTGTCCACAACAAACCCAGACGCTATTGGATTTAATATTCTAATATATCCTAACCCCTCAAATTCAAAGGCGTTTATCGAAAATGGTGGGCAAATCATACTTTCCAAAATTAAATTGATTGATATGCTGGGTCGAGACATTAAGACCTTCTCAGCTAGTCAAATAACCAATGGTTTTGATGTTTCAGGAGTCGATGCCGGTAATTATTTTGTTCAGTTTACAACAGTAGATAATCGACAATTTATAAAGCGATTAATTGTGAAGTAATAATTTATTGTAAAATATTTTAATTAGTAAAGCCTCTACATAAATTGTAGAGGCTTTTTTTGTTGGGTAAAATAATCTCAAACCCCTTAAAACTGAATATCGAAAAACTGTTAAGGAAACGGTGGTAAAATCAAAATAAAGAAAACATCTTCTTTAGAAAGTCTACTTTTGTAATTCAATAATAAGACGATGAATAAAACGATAAAAGTTCTGGAATTAGGACGGAAAGATTATAAGGAAACTTGGGATTTTCAAGAAGAATTATTCCAAAAAGTCCTTGATACAAAAATAAAAAACAAGCGTGAAAAAAGCGAACTCCCAACAGATAACAGCTTTATTTTTGTAGAGCATCCACATGTCTATACACTAGGGAAAAGCGGAGACTTGGCCAACTTACTATTAGACGAAAAGCAGCTGGCAGAAAAAGGAGCGACCTTTTATAAAATAAACCGAGGTGGAGATATTACCTACCACGGTCCTGGACAAATTGTTGGCTATCCTATTTTGGATCTTGAAAATTTCTTTACCGATATCCACAAATATCTACGCCTCCTAGAGGAAATGGTTATTCTTACCCTAGCAGAATATGGACTTAAGTCAGAACGAAGCAAAGGAGAAACCGGGGTTTGGCTAGATGTAGGAACACCCTTTGCCAGAAAAATATGTGCCTTAGGCGTACGCGCCTCCCGTTGGGTGACCATGCACGGCTTTGCCTTCAATGTGAATGCAGACCTCGACTATTTTGACAATATTGTGCCTTGCGGCATTAAAGACAAAGCAGTAACTTCATTAAACGTGGAAATCGGCCAAAAAGAGGTGCCTGTCGACGAGGTAAAAGCTAAGCTCAAAAAACACTTTGCCGAGCTATTTGAAGCTGAATTTCTGGAATCTTAGAAGTTTTTGGTATATAGCAATAAAGCTTCATCGTCTCCTTTTACTGTAAAATTAAGTTGACTAGGCTTGGACATATCCAAATCGATTTGAGAAGTTCCAAATACAGGAAAACCGGAGACTAACTGCGCTTGTTCATCGAAGAGGTAAATTTTATTGGCCTGCTGATCTACGATACTAAAAAAGGTCCTATTGGACTGTTCGTGAATTTGTGGGGGCAAATACAGACCGTAATCCAAAGTTTTATTCACCCCATTAATGTTGAGTTTATTCTCGGAGAAAGTGACTACATATTTGGGATGTATTGCTGTAAAATGGTTTTTGGACAAATTGAGTTCTGTTTTCTGCACCATCCCGTTTTCGACAATTTCGATAAGATCTCCATCTACACTGGTTCCCGTAAAACTAGATTTATGCAATCCCCATGCATTCGCAGAAGAAGATAGCTTTTGATTTGGTTTTACGCGTTCTGAGGCGGTTCTACTTAGGATTTTAAGTCCTAAGTCGGTCTCTACCAAAATATAATCTTTCCTACCGATGCGGATATGTTGTGGGGTTCGCTGTATTGATCCTTGCGCTTTATAATCAAATCCTTTAATAAGCTTGCCCTCCTTACTAAACATGAGGATATTCTCATCTTGAACCACTACAAATCTGTACTTACCGTTATTATCATAATCGAAAATAGCAAGACCTTCGGTTACTAAATCTTGAAAATCCAAAGGAAAGGGGTTGACGTTGGTTCCATTTTTATCTAAAACATAAAGTTTATTTTGAGTGGTAAAGGCCATTTGCAGTCGTGTATTCCTGAAAATATCAAAAGTAAGAATTTCACCTACTACCCTACTGTCTAAAGATTTAGTCCATAGTGTTTTTCCATTTTTATCGATAAGATGAAGGATGTTCTCACTATCCTGAACCACAATATCCTTTTGGCGAGTTCTCCAATTGGTAAAAAATTGTGGATCTGTAGCAACGTTAGTCTCCAACTTGATACGTCTTACTTGAATGGCTTCTGTAGAGCTTGTTTCGGCTTTAGCTTTAGCGATTATGCCATTTACAAATGCAAAACTGTCCTGTTGAGTCGCCTGCATAATGACAGATTTATAAGCTTTGGTATCCAGATCTTTTAGATTGGGTAGAAAGTCTGTAGTTGCAGACGTCTTCAATCTATCTATGATTCCATCAAGTTGACCTGCCCAAGTGATGTGTGCCGAAGAACTCATCACATCAGAGGCATTTTGAAAGGAAGACGATTCGCTAAGCACAGACCTGTTGTCGATATTCACCAAGAGGTTTTCTAAGATCTCCCGATCCTTTGCAAACAGGAAGTGACTATCGTACATTGTAAACACTGCAAATTCATGATTGGACACCAAGGGGGAAAAATCCGCAAAGACATTCTCGGGTTGAAAACTATAAATCGTCTGATTCCTAAACCTGCTTTCTTCTTCGCTGATAACTTTAAGAGAATCTAAGGCTTGAGTGACATTATTACTAATCATATCGTACACCAAAGCTCCATTTTCCAACTGAATAGCTCCTATTTCGTTTGTGTTCTCAAAAAGAGGCTTAAAGGTGGATGTAGCTGAATAATTTTGGCTCGCTCTATTCTTCTGAAGGGTTTCAAAACTTGAAAAACTAAGACTCATAAATCCTATTGCATTGGTGGGTGTCACTTCGTGGAGTCTAAAGGAAATGGGCGATGTCCCATTGAATAGATGTAATTTTTTTGAATTCTCTTTAGAGAGAATCACCCCGGACCATTTTAAATTCTCCTTGGAAACATCCAGATCGAGACTTAGCCATTTCCCTAAACCCTGAAAAGACTTTGGTGAAAGGTGATCGAATTCATTTTTATAAAGGTAATTGGCCTCCTCCAGATTTATAAACACCGATGAATTTCCTGTTGCTGCCTTGTGGGCTTTATAGAAAATAGCATCAAATTTGAATTGATTATTATGAGCGCGAATCACATTTTCGATAATCAGTTTTGACTCAGAAGCAATTCTTACACGGTTGAGAAGAGTTGAATAAAATGTAAATCCCTCTAGATTAAATTCTGAGATGGATTTTCCAGCATATTCGATTTTCTTTTCCTTGGATAACTGAAGCGAATCTAAATTCAAATATTTATCCTTAATAATTAAAGACGTAGCAAGTTCTCTTTCTCCAATGGGGGTTACCGCCAAAAAAGCTTCTGCATCTTGTTTAAAGTATTTAACAAACCTGAAGTTTACTTGCAGTTCTTTAAACAAAGGCAAAGATTTATTATTCTCGAATAAGTCTGTCGATATAAAATCTTCCAAGGTTTCTGAAAGTGATTCAGATTCCAATACCAAAATAGATTTTGATGGAATAAAATCGATTAGCTCCCCCTGAGTCGATTCTGCATCAAAATCACAGGAAATCATACACAACGAAACATAAAGCATCAAAAGTGAGAAACGCATAAATAAATGAAATTTAAGGGCAAAATTAAGCTGAAAATTACAATTTTAGTGATTTTCTATAGGTTGGTTTTAAAATTTAGATTTCGTCTGGGGTTGGTAGTAATTTAAAACTCTTCCTGTGGTATTTGGTAATTCCATACTCTCGGATAGCTTTCCGATGGGCTTTTGTAGGATAGCCTTTGTTTTGAGCCCAACCATACATAGGGAATTCTTTATCGATAGTTTTCATATAAGCATCTCGAGCTGTTTTGGCAAAAATAGAGGCTGCTGCTATGCTCAGGAATTTAGAATCTCCTTTTACAATACATTGGTGAGGAATATTTGGGTACGCATGAAATCTATTTCCGTCGACCAGAATCAATTCAGGATCTGGTGTAAGTTGAAGTATAGAGGCATGCATAGCTTTTATGGCAGCATTTAAGATATTAATCTCATCTATCGTTTCCATCATAATGTGGGCTATTCCAAAACTCACACTACTCTCTTTTAAAATAACTTCTAGAACCTCACGTTTACTAGAAGACAACAATTTAGAATCGGTTAATAGTTCGTTTTTAAAGTCCCTAGGAAGTATCACTGCTGCAGCGGTGACCGGACCAGCCAAACAGCCACGACCTGCTTCATCGGTACCGCATTCTAGTTTTTGGGATTGGAAATAAGGGTGAAGCATAATTAGATTTAAGAGTCAAAAATATGAAATTCCAGATCGATTTCTAAAACACTTCTAAAGTTAAGTAAAAATGATACTTTTGCTCACCTTTTAAATTTAGTAATGAAACTGGTATATTCTCTTATTTTTATTCTCGGTTTTTCCTCATTGTCTCTTGCTCAAGATAGACAATTAAAAAGAAGTGATGTTCCCCAAGATCAAACCAATCGACGTGGAGAAACCACTACTTCCGTTAAAGACGATCGAGATAAGCCAATAATCTCCAAGTACAAAATCATCAGCATAAGCAATGACACCACTTATGTGGATACCACATTGAGTATTCGTAAGGATTATGCCTATAATTATTTGCGAAAAGACGATTTCGAATTATTGCCTTTTGCCAATATTGGCCTCCCTTATAACGAGCTAGGATATACCTTCAATCATCTCAATGCTCTACCTAGGTTTGGAGCAAGAGCAAAACATTTCAATTATCTGGAAGTAGAGGATATTCCCTATTACGAAGTTCCTACCCCATTCACCGAATTGTACTTTAGAACGGTCTTAGAGCAAGGACAGAACATAGACGCAACATTTGCAACCAATCTAAAGCCAAACCTAAATATTTCTGTAGCTTATAAGGGGTTGCGATCTTTAGGAACCTACAAAAGATCACTAGCCAGTACGGGAAACTTAAGATTAGGCCTTAATTATAGAACTACCGATAACCAGTATTTTGTAAGATCGCATTTTGCAACTCAGGATGTCTTAAATCAACAAAGCGGTGGACTTACAGACAGAGCCAATCAACAATTTATCGATGAAATAGAAGAGGTTCAAAACAGAGCTACATCAGAGATTAGGCTAGCCAATGCAGAGACCAAGCTAGATGCTAAACGCTTTTATCTCAATCAATTTTACAACATACGACCAGGCAACGATTCCACCCAGAATGGACAAGTTCGCTTAAATCATATTTTAGATTTTACAGATAAAGAATATCGATTCACCCAAGGCAAAGCCAATGCTATTTTCGGAGCAAGCTTTGAAAATTCGAACCTCAACGATGAAGTAGAATATCAAAATGTTTCCAACACGATGATTTTATCGTATTATCAAAGGTATTTGGGCAGAATAGGATTTATGGCGAGGCATCAAAATCTTAATTACGGATATAGAACAATACTAGTGAATGAAGACCAAACCATTCCTAACCGTTTAAAAACGGATATTGTAAGCTTAGGGGGAACCTACCTGAAAACGTATAAAGCCTTCAAGCTAGAAGGCCAGGCCGCCTATAATATTACTGGTGATTATGAGGGATATGAAGTTCATGGGAAAGCGAGTATGATGCTTTCCGATTCTTTACAGTTTGCTGCAAAATTAGATGTAAGTTCCTCCGCGCCTAACTTCAATTGGATTCTGAACCAAAGCGACTACGAAAATTACAACTGGTACAATCCCAATTTTGATAATGTCAATACGCAACGTTTAGAGGTGGAAGCTGAATCTGAAGTATATGGCCAAGTCAATGCGTCACTGACCCAAATTAACAATCATGCTTACTTTGGATTTGAAAGAACTGCTGAAGGAGCTGTTACCGATAGCTTGGTAAGACCTTTACAAACCAACCAACAGATTCGCTACTTTAAAATAAAAGCTGAAAAGGATTTTAAATACGGCAATTTAAATCTAGCCAACACCATTATGTATCAAAATGTTTTGGATGGAGAGTCTGTATTTCCCGTCCCTGAAATAGTGACCAGAAACTCATTATTCTATGACAACTACCTCTTCGATAGAGCGCTTTACTTGCAAACGGGTTTAACCTTCAATTACTTTTCTAGCTTTATGAGCAAGGCTTACGATCCTATACTTTCAGAATTTGCAATTCAGGATTTTCAGGAACTTGAAGGATTCTACACGGCAGACTTTTTTATAAATGCTAAAATAAGAGAGGCTAGGGTTTACTTAAAATTAGAAAACTTTACAACTCTAATCCAAGGCAATAGCAACTTTTCTGCTCCTCGCTATCCTTATAGGGATTTTGCCATCAGGTTTGGACTGGTATGGAATTTCTTTTTATAGGTTAAGCTTCGCCTTGATATCTTCTTTCTCTGATCTAGATAACAACTTAAATTCATGTTTTTTTATAAGTGCTGTTAACTGCTCGTTCTTATCATGATAAGTATAGCAGTGTTTACAACGTAAAATATGAATTCGCACTCTCAGTTTTTCCCAAAACGTAGCTTCTGTATATTGCTGTTTGTCACTAAATTCTGCAACTTTTAGACAAGAGGCAGGTATTTTTTGTTCTAACATATCTTTCATTATTATGTTTTAAACCAAGAATTATCGAGGCACGAAGCAAGCGCTATTCTTGCTCTGTGTATAATCACCCATAAATTAGACGAAGTGATTCCCATATCCTTACAGATGACATCATTGTCATAATCCTGCATCGTTTTCATCTTAAAAATTTCAGCATGCTTAGGGTTAATGTGTTCTAGACAGCTTAAAATCGCTTCTCCTAATTCTTTATTTTCTATCTGGTTTTCTGCAGAATCTGAACTAGACACCTGTTCCTCAAGCCAGGATCCGTCTTGATCCTGGTTCGTGTAATCTATTTTAACTTCGGCTTTGCCTTTATTGGAATTAATTTTGCGGTAATAATCCACGATTTTCCTGTTCAAAATAGAAGACAACCATGTTTTCTCTGAAGATCGGCCTTCAAAGTTAGCTTTTGATTTTAATCCCGCAAGAAAAGTTTCAGACACAATGTCTTTAGCAGTTTCCCTATCATTTACTTTAGACAGCGCATAATAGAAAAAGTAATCCCCATACTTGTCTACCCAAAGCTCTGGCTGTAAATCCAACTTGCTCATTTACTTTTTATTTTTACTCAAATGTATCAAAAAATAAGTGGGATGTCTTTATCAAAATTTATCTTGTACCAAATTAAATTTAAAATGTCGCATCAATAGATTGAATTTTTTTTGATTCATTGAAACTAAAAATAGTTGGCATAGCCTTAGCCTGGCTACGGTCATTATTTTTGATAAAAAACAGGCGAAAAAAGCCTGTGCCGAATTCGTATCAGTAAAACGATTTATTAAGACATCATAGGTTTAAATTGGTATTATTTAACGATTTTCGCAAATTAATGATTTTAAAAACTATGAGTAGGTCTAAACTTTTAATTATTGGGTTTGTATGGCCTGAACCAAATTCTTCGGCTGCTGGAGGGAGAATGATGCAACTCATAGAATTGTTTTTGAAACGAAAATTTGATGTCGTCTATGCCTCTCCTGCTAAGTTTTCAGAACATGCTGAAGATTTAGAAGCACTGGGAATTCAGCAAAAACAAATAGAGATCAACACCTCTGTGTTTGATGAGTTTCTCAATGAGGAGCAGCCTACCCATGTGCTTTTTGATCGGTTTATGATGGAAGAGCAATTTGGCTGGAGAGTCGCCAAACACTGCCCCGAAGCGGTTAGGATTTTAGATACCGAAGATCTTCATTTTTTAAGAAAAGGCAGACAGCAGGCTTATAAAGAAAAGAAAACCTTCAAAAAAGAATTTCTATATTCTGATATGGCTAAGCGGGAAATCGCTTCAATTTTGAGATCAGACATGAGCTTGATCATCTCGAAAGCAGAGATTGAGCTGTTGGTTGATGAATTTAAGGTGAGTCGGCGTTTACTTCTGTATATACCCTTTTTACTCAAGCCTATCAAAGATGAGCATATCCGTGAGTTGCCAAACTTTAAAGATCGCCAGAACTTTATCAGTATAGGCAATTTCTTACATGCTCCCAATTGGGACAAAACCCTTTTTTTAAAAGAAGAGATCTGGCCGATTATTAAAGCGGCTATCCCCGAAGCAGAGCTTCATGTATATGGCGCCTACACCTCTCAAAAGGTAGAACAACTTCATAACCCAAAACAAGGGTTTTTCATAAAAGGTAGAGCTCCAAATGCTATTGATTGTATTAAAAAAGCTAGAGTTCTTCTTGGTCCTGTCCGATTTGGCGCTGGCCTTAAAGGTAAATTTATAGACAGTATGAGAGCTGGCACTCCCTGTATTACGACCACTGTTGGTGCAGAAGGGCTTTGCGGTGATTTACCTTGGTGTGGAGAAATTGCCAATTCGGCCGAGGAAATAGCAAAACAAGCTATCAACTTATACACTATGCCTAAACGTTGGAAAATAGCGCAGCACAATGGCTTCCAAATTATCAACAACCGCTTTCAGTACAAAGTACACTCTGCAAATTTCTTTAAACGTTTAACAAAGCTCAACTCCAATTTGGAAGGACATCGGCAACAGAATTTTATAGGCCAAATCTTGATGCATCACACCACCCAAAGTACAAAATACATGTCGCTATGGATAGAATCCAAAAATAAAATCTATTCGGAGGAGAGCATTTGATTACATTTGTCTTATGAATCATTGGTTAACCCTCTTTGTTATATTTAGCCTTTTATCGTGTAAAAATTTCGATTTCGAAAAGCAATCGGCAGACGAAATCTTGGAACAGGAAGTCAATTCTATCAATTGGAAAGAAGTTGATTTTTATCCAACTTTCCAAACCTGTGGTGTGGTCACTTCAAAATTGGAGAGTAAAGCTTGCTTTGAAGATAAAGTCAAAAGCAGTATCAGTTCACGGTTAAATCAAAAGGTGATTTCAACCTCCGATGAAGTACAACATACAATTCTGGTAGATTTATTTATCAATGCCAAAGGAAAAACGTCTATACAACAGGTCGTTATTCCTGATCAAGTGACATTGAAGAACCCACAGATCAGTTCTTGGCTGGAAGAGGTTATCTTTCAACTTCCTGAAACCTATCCCGCTCAAAAGAGGGGTGTTCCCGTTGCTTTACACACCCGAATCCCTATTATTTTGAAATAGTGACTTTGAAAACCGAAAACCTTTCCATTCAAGACGTCCAAAGAGACTCAACAACAGAAATAAAAAGCCGCTATAAAAGTAGATAAGGTTTCAATCCCACCGATCTGACTTAAAGAATTCTAGCATTTAAATATTGTTTAAAATCAGCTTTTTTAACTTACTAGTCGTTATAAAATAGAACTGTAACTAGTGCTATACTTATATTTTCTTCCTCAATTAATTAAAAACCCTGTGCTGAGCTATGCCGTAGTATAATTCAAATTTTTGATGCCTCATTTAAAATGGCATTGCTCTCAAATTTTTAGCAGCCAGCATCTAGAATTGCTTAGTTTTGTGGTGTATATCACATAACGAATAAATAAAAGATTGGCGACAGAAAGAATTATTTTAGGTATAGATCCGGGCACGACTATCATGGGATTTGGTGTCATCGAGATTGTCAATAACAAGATGAAGCTTATTCAACTCAATGAACTTATGCTCAAAAAATACGATGACCCTTACACTAAACTCAAACTGATTTTTGATCGGACCATCGAACTTATCGACACCTTCCATCCCGATGAAATCGCTATTGAAGCGCCTTTTTTTGGTAAAAATGTCCAATCTATGTTGAAACTTGGGCGTGCGCAAGGAGTCGCTATGGCAGCAGGCTTATCTAGGCAAGTCCACATTACAGAATATCTACCCAAGAAAATTAAAATGGCCATCACAGGAAACGGAAACGCCAGTAAAGAACAGGTCGCTAAAACGCTACAGCAAATGCTAAAGATCAAAGAGCTTCCCAAGAATTTGGACTCCACCGATGGACTTGCAGCAGCCGTATGTCATTTTTATAACAGCAATAAGCCTGACCTAGGAAAATCGTATACCGGTTGGGATGCCTTTATCAAGCAAAACGAAAAGCGGGTCAAAAAGTAAGACTTCGCTTACTCTACAATATTCATTTTTTTAAGTAAGAAAGAAGCATTCATGTTTTGACATATCCCCGTTTTGAGAGTGTAATCAAAATTGAGTTCATCGTTGACGATTTCGGCATCAAAATAATAATTTTGAACCTGTGATAATTCATCAGCAACCTCACAAAGGCTTAGATCATGAGTCGCAATGATCCCAATAGCATCGGCTTTGACTAAACGCTCTACAAATTTTCTGGAGCCAATGGCTTTATCTGTAGAGTTAGTACCTTTTAAAATCTCATCTAAAACAATAAAATACTTATCGGTTTGAATTTCATCTACAATATATTTGAGTCGAGTTAATTCAGCAAAGAAATAAGAAGCTTCATCTGCCAGGGAATCTACGGTTCTCATACTGGTGATCAATTTTGTAGGAACATACTCACAGTACTTTGCACAGACAGGCAAGCCTACGTTGGACATAACGATTTGTGTAGAAACTGTTCTCAAAAAAGTGCTCTTTCCAGCCATGTTGGCTCCCGTAATGATAAAAAATTGATTGTCTTTAATTTCAAAATCATTGCGTACCGCGTCTTTAGGATCTATTAAAGGATGAACAGCACCTTCGGTTTTAGTGAAACTTCCTGAGTCCTTTATGATAGGGAAAACATAATCTGGGTGGTTGAACTGGAAATTGGCCAAACTGTTATAAGCATCGATCTCAGCGATGACTTCAAACCAACTTTCAACTTGAGTAGCATGTTGGGCGATCCAGTGTTCGATCTTAAGAGATTGCGTAAGATCACGAAGCATAAAACCATTTAAAACGATACCGAGTAAGATATTATTCCTTTGATCGAGACCATCGATATGTTTTGAAAGTACTTTCAAAATCTGACTCGCTTTAGCTGAATCTGAATGGATTTTTGATTGAAAGGATTGAAGTAAACTCGAATTAAATTCAGCATCTTCGATAAATTTTAATAATTTAAAATACTGCTGAAAGGTGCTCTGCGCCAAACTCACATGACTAGACAATTCATTGATGCGTTTCAAGAAAAACCCAGTAATTCCTAAACCAATCAAAAACCAAAGCAGTAGTTGAGCACCGCTAAGGACGTTAAAAAAATAGCCTAATATAGCAGCTAAAGATAGGACTGAGAACACCTTTGGTAACCAAGTCATCACCTTAGGAATAAAGCGCTGATAAGCGGTAATCCATCTCACGATGCTGTCTGTCTTGGTTTCCGTATCCACCAAAATCGCATCGGCGGTGAAGTGCTGTCTCAACTCCACTTTTTCGGCTAACTCTTTAATAGAGGTTTGTTTGAGCTCGATATCATTTATAGAATTTGAGGTCAATTTGGAGGCTAAATTTTCTTCTCCCTCTTTTAACGCTGTTCTATTGAGGTATTGAAAAAAGGAATGTTTCCCAAAAATATCGATGTCCTGACTAAAGGCGTGCATTGGATTTTTATAGACTTCTCCCGTGGGCAAGTCAGAAAAATCCAGGCCTAACACTTTAAGTTCAGTTTCGTTAAGTTGAAGCAACGCTTTCAACTTTGCCTTTTTATACTGGATTTTAGAGTGCCTAGTGACTAAAATCAAAAACAGAACAATCCCAAGTATCACAGAGCCAATGACCACTCTTGTGGAGGACCAAAAAAAGTACATCGCAAAGGCTATCGCCAGAAATACGGCTAAACGCAACATACTGGACCAAAGCAATTGAGTTTTCACCGCTTTTAAATCGGTGGTATATCGAAAAATAAATTCAGAATAAATAGATGTTGGTGTAGGCATAAGTATAAAATTGAATTACAAAAATAGAGTTATTGAACTATTTGCCGCTATGAAATGATGATGTTTGTCTTCCGAGGAGATGGAGCAATTCCTCTCGCTTAGATTTTGGAAGTTTACTCACCACCAACTCATAACTGTGATTGATTAGGTCTTTGATAAATTTTGGAGAAAGTTGCGAATTATCTACAACCACCGTGTTCCAATGCTTTTTATTCGTATGATAGCCTGGGAAGACCACATCGGGATATTTTTCTCTGTACTCTACAGCTTTTTCTGGGTCACATTTGAGATTAAGGCTATGGTCTCCAGCTTCCCACTTCTTTAAAGAGGTGAGGGCAAATACTTTACCTTCGACCTTAAATACCATCGTATTTTCATCAAATGGAAAGTCTTCAGTTGTTTCTGGTTTGCTAAGGCAATAATCTCGAAGTTCTTCGATATCCATAAGTTTTGATTTAAGGGCAGAATCTAGCTCTATTATCTATTTAAGATTGAGCATAAATAATTCTGACGCAATCCCGTCCGATAAGAATTTCCCCTCCCCCGTCACCTGAAGCAGGTCGTCTTTAAGCGCCAGTAAGCCGTCCTGCTGAAAGTCTTGTAAGTGTTCTGTTAGGTAGGCTGCGTAAACCAAACCGAATTCTTTTTCTACATATTTCATATCTACGCCCCATTGGGTTCGTAATCGTGTCATAACATATTCATTATAACGATCTGTGGTACTTAAGACTTCTTGTTCGTAAGGCCGTTCATCTGCCTCTATAGCCTTGATGTATTTTGGATTGTTATTGATATTCCAACTTCTGGTGATACCGACAAAACTATGCGCCGAAGGCCCAATACCGAGATAAAATTGACCCGTCCAATAGGCCGTGTTATTCTGAGAGAAAAACCCAGGTTTCCCAAAGTTTGAGAATTCGTAATTCTCAAAACCGTTTGCCATCATGGTTTCCACCAAAATATCAAAATGTAATTTGGCCAGATCGTCGTCTACTGGTGGTATAATTTCTTTATCAATAAACGTCTTGAGAGGAGTGTTGGGCTCCACCGTTAAGGCATAACTAGAAATATGCGGCACTTCGAGTTCTATAGCCTTCGCCAGATTGGCTTTCCAATGCTCCACATCCATCCCGGGAATACCATAAATTAAGTCGATAGAAATGTTATCAAAAAACCGTTTAGCAAGCAAAATAGAAGATTCAGCTTCTTCGGCAGTATGAGCTCTGTTCATCCATTTTAAATCCACTTCAAAAAAGGACTGCACTCCAATACTCAATCTATTAACTTTGGTAGTGTACAACATTTGTAGATATTCCAAATCTAAATCATCTGGATTGGTCTCCAAGGTAATTTCTGGTTGGACGACAACCTCATAATGGGCATAAATAGTTTCAAAAATAAGGTCCAAATCCTCCTTTGATAATAAGCTGGGCGTCCCTCCTCCGAAATAAATATTTTCTACTGCTGCTGGGAGTTCGGCTTTCCGCAAGATGAGTTCTCTGCAAATCGCCCTTACCAGCTTAGACTTGTGCTTTAAGGTGGTCGAGAAGTGAAAATCACAGTAATGACAAGCTTGTTTGCAAAAGGGAATATGAATATAAAGTGAACTCATTTCAATAGTTTTGACAAAAATACGGGATTAGTGGAGCTAATTCTTTAGTTTTAAGTTCATTTTTACAGAATTTCACCGTGAGTATATTTTTAATCAGTTTAGGGTTTATCTGTTGCCTAATTGGCTTAATAGGTAGTGTCTTTCCCGCAGTTCCCGGATTAATCATCAGCTGGCTAGGGATTTTATTGTTATTCTGGGTTCCCGAAGTAGAAGTGAGTTCCAGTCTGCTTTGGATCACCTTGGCAGTGACGTTGCTCATTTTAATCCTAGACTATATCATTCCTATTCTAGGAACCAAAAAACTAGGAGGTAGTAAATTTGGGGTGTATGGTGCGGGAGTTGGACTTGTGGTAGGCCTTCTTTCTCCTATTCCTTTAGGAATTCTCATCGGTCCTTTTATCGGAGCTTATCTGGGTGAAGTGGTTTTTGCCAAAAAGGCAAGTCAATCCGCTTTAAAAGCGGCACTAGGATCTTTTCTAGGCTTTTTAACATCTACGGTTCTCGAGCTACTGGCAAGTTTATCGTTTTTTGTAATTTTTATATACAAACTCATTGAGTATAGAGCTGTTTTATTCTGAATTTGGTCTAAGTTCGCTTAACGCCAAGAAGCCTGTTGCCTTATGCTTATTAGTATCATCATACCTGCCCTTAACGAAGAAACACATATAGCGAAAACCCTAACGCATACTTTAAAATTAAAGGGGGATTTTGAAATCCTTGTGGTCGATGGGGGAAGTAGTGATCAAACTTTGGAGATCGTTAAAGGCTTTCCTAAAGTAAGGCGTTATTGTGCTCCAAAAGGTCGCGCCTTACAAATGAATCTAGGAGCTAAGCACGCACAAGGAAAAATCTTGGTATTTCTTCATGCAGATACCTTTCTCCCCAAGGAGGCCTACACTTCTATCTGTGAACTTTGTAAAGCTAAGGACACGGTGGGAGGCAGTTTCCGACTAGTCATGGATGACCCAAATCCTGTTTTTAAGATCTACACTTGGTTCAGTCGATGGAACCTTGAGTTTTTTACTTATGGTGATCATGCCATGTTTATAGAAAAACAAGTTTTTAAAACCATCACTGGTTTTAAACCTATTCCTTTTATGGAAGATGTCGAGATTCAACACCGGCTTCGGCGTGAAGGCCGATTTAAAAAATCTAAGCTAGCTGTGGTCACCTCCGGTAGGCGCTTTCGAAACAATGGACTTGTGTTTCAAGTTACAGTAGACTTTATTCTGGTGATGCTTTTTAAGTTAGGAATTGCACCAGAACGTTTAAAGAAATACTATCCAGATAACATCTCATCCAAAAATAGTAATAAAAGATAGGATATTTCTTTTTCAGAATTAGAACTTAAACCCAATCATAGTTAGAGTTACAGATATCTATTCAAGTATTTTTTTGCTTGTTTTAACAAAATACTAGGTGTCATATGGCAACATGTTTTAGCAAAATGCCGTTATTTACGCCAACTTAAATTAAAATTATGATGAAAAAAAGAACATTATTTTTGGCCGTAAGCCTATCTGTTATTCTGGCTAGCTGTGTATCCAAAAAGAAATACACAGAACTAGAGGGTAATTTGGATGAAACAGCATCTGAACTTGTGCAAACGCGTTTGGAAAAAGAAAAACTGGAAAATCAAATGGAGCAAATTGAAATGCGTGTAGAGCGTTACAATGATAAAATCGCCTCCTTAAGCACAGAAAAAGAAGGAATGATGGTACAAGTGCCAAATGAAAACTTAGTGCTGTCTGAAAGAAACAAAGCGGCAATGCGAAAGACTTTAAAAAACGTTCCCGCTGCCAAACTCAATGGTGCTAAGTCCTTAAAAGATTCATTAAATATTGCTATTGCTCATAACATCTCTAAAAATATGGGAGAATCTGGAAGTGACCTCAATATTTCTATTGAAGAAACTATGGTGAGAATCAATATTGACGATAACCTGCTTTTTGGTGATAGTAGCTTTAGAGTGGGAAGTGATGCAGACGAAATCCTATCCAGAATTGCAGAAGTTATAAAGTCTGAGCCTTCTCTAGAAGTTTTGGTAGAAGGACATACCGATAGTAGAACACTAAAAAAAGACAGCTATATTGTAGATAACTGGGACCTCAGTGCTAGAAGAAGTGCTGCGATTGTAAGACGACTTGAAAATAAGTTTGGAGTCTCCTCTGAGCAGTTGATTGTTGCGGGGCGGTCTAGTTATGATCCTTTAGCACCAAATGATACAAAAGACAATATGGCGAAAAACAGAAGAACACAAATTGTGATTATGCCAAACCTAGATAAGTTTTTTGCTATGCTAAGAGATGACTAATCTCAAATAAACTAGGTATCTAGCCCTAAATAACAGATACAGATTATTAAAGAATTGAATTAATACCTAAAAGCTTACCAATGCTAGCATTGGTAAGCTTTTTTGATGTGTATTGTTTTGTGCATTTCTATAGGTATTATACCAATTTAGTTTTTATACCAAATTAGACCTATAATGACGCAATAAATCGTTTTACCGATACGAATTCGGTACAGGCTTTTTTCGCCTGCTTTTCATCAAAAATCATTACCGTAGCTAAGGCTATGCTAGTTATTTTTGATTTCAATCAATCAATCAAAAAATAATTCAATTTATTCATACGGCATTATAAATATAATTTGGTATTAGATGTTATATTAAAAATTTGAATTATACTTCAATGTAGCTTAACACAGGTTTTTTATTTAGTTGAGGAAAAAAATAGAAGCATAGCAGTATTTACAGTCTATTTTATGACGATTACTAAGTGAAAAAGAAACTGATTTTATACGACATTTAAATTCTATTTTGGTAGAATATAAGGTTCTATAAATGTGGTTTATAACACATCCCGGATCAGTTGACAAGATATATGGCGAAGGCCCGTAAGTTCGCCATGTACTTAATTATTAGCCGCTTTTACTTTATGGCAGGTTCTGTTAATAGGATATCAAGACAACCTAAAATTCCTTAAGGCTAGATGACTTTACTTTGGAACGACCACTTATTTAGTTATATGAACTTAATAACTCGCTTAGGATGGCTTAAAATTGGTTTAAACAGTCGTGTTTATGAGTCAACCAACGTCCAAGCCCTTACGATGAGATAATCTAGAAGTGATCACAGATAAAAATTTGAGGGAGGTGATTGGAAGATTGATTTAAATTGATTAAATTTAAATGTATTTTACAGCTATCTAGCAATGTAAAATACAGACCAACTGAGTCAGTAAACTCTATATACATTAGACTCATATTGAAGTTGGAAATTAGTGACTTAAAAAAGTAGCAAACAATAATTCATCGATGACTGAAAATAGTAAACCACCAAAAAAGAGGATAGAATATCGAGGTAAAATTCTCCGTGTTTCTAGAACAGGAGGTATTTCAGCTACTAAAACACTATCAAAAGAGGGCTATGGAGCTACCATAAATACCAATCATGGTGTTAGGCTTCATAAAAGATTATTTAAAGGGGCTAGAATGGGGTTTCAACGTGGAAACTTTCAATTTATAGGCAGATACAAAGGTGGTCCTTTCAACTTTAATATTTCAAAGGGAGGTGTGAGTACGTCCATAAAAAACAAAAGAGGATCTTATAATATTTTTAAACCCAATTACTCGAGTTTTAAATTGGGAGGTGTTCAGCTAAGGGGTAAAAATGCAGCTACGCTTCAATTGCTCTTTTTAGCAGTGAGCCTTTTTATAAATATCATTAAGGTTTTATGGTATATTTCAATAAGTGTAACGTGGTTTATATTCTTAGCTATAAAATGGTTTGTAGATTTTTTAATTGGATTTTATAAAGGATCTACTTCTAATGCGACATCTTAAGTCTAATTTTATATGATATTTCCTAGACCTAAAACTTATGTTTTATTGGACAACCAGATAAAACCTTTCGTTTGGATGTAAAAAAGGATAGTTCTACAGAAGTAAGAATTCCTAAGAGTACAGCTATTTTAAATATTTACTGTTCCAATAAAATAAATTTAAATACCTGATTCAAAGACTTATACACTATTATAAACACAGATACTATCTCTTACTACATAAGCATTTTACGGTTTGGCATGCTGGTTGATTAGGTATTAGTATCAGTACACAGAAGTGCTGATATTAATACCTATAGTTATGAAAAAGCTATGTACTCTTGCCCTCGTATTTCTTTTTGGAATTGGTTTTTCAAAGGCAGAAAATAACAGCCACTCCCGTACGTATACAAATAACTTTATTTTTAATCAAGGTGGAATCGAGTTTGCAGTATTTCCTGATGGTCAATTTGATTTCAACTATTTGCAAGATAGAAATGGTATCGGTTTTTATGTAAACACGGGAAACCTACAGGGATCTTTCAACACAGGTTACAATTACAACCGCTTCGTTCAGTATGATTCTTATGGTGCGGTTATACAGATAGAAGAAACACCAGTTTTCTATGACGCTTATGGTCGGGTTATCCAAATAGGAGAGGTTTTGATAAACTACCATGGTAAATTTGTTAGCCATATAGGTAATATGAATGTTTTCTACAGTAGACCTGGTATCATCGATTATTATAGCGGATACATCAATATATACAATAGAAACTATATTTACCAACCATGGCATAATTTCTATGGTGTCCCGCTGGTAAATAGGTGTATTGTTTACTATACGCCATACAGATTATCCTATTTTCCACTGCGCTATACTTGGTCTTATCACAGAAACTACTGGAATACACCGTCCTATTATAATGGGTATTATGCGCGATCAAATGTGAGACGTAACTTCTACAGACCTCATGATCAAGTGAATTATAGAAGTTTTGAAAGAGGACAACGCAATGCCCGTGGGAGAGCTATAGCTGTAAACAGTAGGGTATCGAGAAGCAGACAAGCTATTGCTACCGGAAGAAGTCAGGTGACAAGAACTAATAACAGTAGAACTTCCGTGGCCACTCAAAGAACTAGTGGACGTCATACAATCGCTGCCAATACAAGATCTTCTTCAAGAAATGGAATAAATAGGGAAGCTGTAAATAACAGAAGTGATAGAACTCCCTCCGCTACTTCTAGAGATGCAAGAAGCACAACGAGATCAGCTAGGCTAAACGCAGGTGATGCGAGAACAAAACATTCAGCTAGAGCTAATAGAAATACAAATGCTAATGTTGGGAACAGAGTGAACCGCACAGAAAGAGCAGTGACTCGTGATAGTAGGATCAATAGCAAACCAGAGATTACAAGATCAACTCGCCATACAACTCCAAGGAGAAGTACGGCGACTACAAGGTCATCAAACAGAAATAACACTGCTGTAAATTCGAAAAATGCTAGGTCAAGAGATACGCAAGCTAAAAGCTCTAGAACAAGTTCCAATAAAAACGCAACTCGTTCCTCTGGCTCAAAAAGAAGTCATAAAAGAGGATAATATCCATAAAATTACTGAAAAGCTGCTCCCAAATAGGAGCAGCTTTTTTTATATCTGTGAACGGCATTATTTTTAGTGCATATCCGTTAACATTCGTTTCAAATCGTCACACTTCAAAATGAGACTTAAAATATTGATTTACAATAATTTAAACTAACTTGGTTTAGTTTTTAGTGGACACTGGTGAAAACACGCCACTAATTATACAAAAAACTGTTTTTAACCAATTTAATATATGAATTCAAGAATAGTATTTTTACTGTCATTAAGCCTTTTTTTTTCTTGTTCTACAACCAAAGAAATTAAAGAAACAGGAACTACTGTCGGTCAGTTAAACGGAAATATAAAAAAGAGTCTTAACTATTAAAGACTGTCTACATCAAAAAGCTGAATTAGGAAACAGAACTATGCTTCATTTTTAATAGAAATGTACTTTATAGTCAAGATTTAAATAAGGTTTATACGAAGGTTGAAAGCAAGCTTATTTGGCTACTGTGCAACACATAAAAAGACAGAAATAAAATGGAAAATTTCAATAAAAAAAAACATTGGGAAACAATCTACCAGACAAAACAATTTGAAGAGGTTAGTTGGTTTCAACCGACACCTGAAACGTCATTAAGTTTCTTCAAACAGTTGAATATTCCGACCTCTGCCAAAATAATTGATATTGGCGGTGGTGACAGTTTTTTAGTTGATAATTTACTCGACTTAAATTATCAAGACCTTACAGTTTTAGACATTTCAGCAACAGCACTCGACAAAGCGAAACAACGACTTGGTGAGCGAGCAGACAAAGTAAAATGGATAGTTGCAGACGTCGCCACTTTCAGACCGACCGAGAAATACGACTTTTGGCACGACCGAGCAGCATTTCACTTTTTGACACAAGAATTAGAAATTGAAAACTACCTCAACACAGTTCAAAAAAGTATTCAGCCGACAGGTATTTTTGTTATTGGAACATTTTCTGAACAAGGACCAGAAAAATGCAGCGGAATAGAAATCAAACAATATTCAGAAACAACAATGACCGACCGACTGTCCAAATTTTTTGAAAAAATTAAATGTATAAAAGTTGACCATAAGACACCGTCTGATGCCATTCAGAACTTTATATTTTGCAGTTTTAAAAAATTACAAAAAAAAAGTGTCAGCCATATTTAGGGCGTTGAAAAACCAGCAACACGCTTAGGATTTTTACTTCTTATGGGGGTGAGGCAATAAAAATTCGAAAACCTTATGTAAGGATTTTAATCACTAGGACAGAAAACGAATACGCCATTATTTTACTACTTACTTGAGTGAGACAGTTTTAAAAAAGAAATAAAGGATTTAATGAAATAAAAAACTATGCTATCTTAGTGCTAAATTAGAGGTTTAATCAACGTAGCAAACCATCAACTCTTTCGAATAGTATAACAGTTCTAAAAAATTAATAAAGCATGAAACATATGATGACAGCATTTATTTTTACAGGACTATTGATTTCTTGTAATAGCTCAGACAAAACGAAAACCTCACTACAGGAACCCCCTGAAGCGGAAACTGTAACAAAAAGCGCATCGAATGGTATCGATAAACAATTAAAGGCTATTGATACTGATGAGGCTTTAATGGCGACAGCATTAATGGCTGCTCCCGAAGAAAGTAGATCGGGATGTAAAGTTATTGGATATAACATGAAAGGTGAATTTGTGACGATGAAAGAAGGCGATAATGAATTTATAGTGCTTGCAGATAATCCTAATCAGGATGGATTTAGTGCCTCTTGTTATCACAAAGACCTCGAACCCTTTATGGCAAGAGGGAGAGCCTTAAGAGCAGAAGGAAAGTCAGAAAAAGAAATCTATGATACCCGTGAAGCAGAGATGAAATCAGGTCAACTTAAAATACCTACTGGATCGACTTTGCATGTCTACTCTGGAGCAAACGCACTATATGACTCTGAAACTTCAAAAGTTGAAGGAGCCCAGCTCCGCTATGTGGTATATCTGCCTTGGGCTACATCAGAATCTACAGGTTTGCCAAAAATCCCAACCGCTTCAAATCATCCTTGGCTTATGAATCCTGGAACACACAGAGCACATATTATGATTTCACCTTTACCAGAATATCGGGAGTAGTTTTAAAGAAGAATTAAAAGAAATTTTTAACTTGATAATTAACCGTAAGGACAAATGTTTGTAAACCGCAGAGAAACATAATAAAGGCACGTTTTAGCTATCCTTCAAGTGCTACCAAGGGTAATAAACTTATTTTCAACAGCACAGCCAACGGGTTTTAAGAATAATCATTGGTTAATACACTCGAACTTTAGCGATGAATATAAAGCCCCTTGGATAAAATATACAGATGTGCTAGTTTAGTTGAAAATAAACAAATAATTTCCTATACTAGATATATGCCCTTTACTGAAGATTTGAAAAAGGTTTACAAGGGTGTTATCATTAATTTAAACAAACATGACTAAAACACTAAGTATTCTGCTGTTCTCCTTTTTGTTTTTTACCTCTTTTGGGCAAAATAAAAAAGAGATGTCCTTTAAATTTTCCATCGCACCAGAACTGCAAGACTCCTTTGAAGGCACGGGTAAATTAATGGTTTATATCACATTAAAAAGCAACAGACAGCCCATAAGTTTTTCGGCAAATCAAGATAGCACTTGGGTTTTCGGTCTTGATGTAAAAAATTGGAAAAAAGATGAAATATTGGAAATAGATTCAAATACCAGTTGGACCTCTACTGCAAATTGGACATTAAATAACATTCCGTTTAAGACCTATTACCTTCAAGTTCGCTGGGATGAATCTAAAATAAAAAATCCTGTAGAACATCCGCATAGCATGTTTACTAAAGCAGTAAAGTTAACCAACGAAAAATCTCAAGAAATTTTAGTCGAATTTGATGAAGGTGGTGAGAAATCCACCCTTGTTGAACATGATCTAATAAAGAAATTTACACTAGAAAGTCAAGTGCTCTCTGAATGGTGGGGCAAATCCACTAGTATTAATGCTGCTGTGCTCCTTCCGTCAGGTTATGCAGATAATCCTAAAAAGAAATATCCTGTTTGCTATAGTATTGGAGGTTATGGTTCGAGATATATGCGAGTTAATCGAATAGTCCAAGATTCAACAATGCAAACCTGGTGGACATCGAAAGATACTCCACAAATCATTACAGTATTCCTAGATGGACATGGACAGTTTGGCGACTCATATCAGCTTAATTCTGAAAACAATGGACCCTATGGCAGCGCATTAATTGAAGAAATTATTCCTGAAATTGACAAAACATATAGAACAAAAGGTACTTCGGATGCTCGTTTTACTGCTGGTTGTTCGACAGGTGGTTGGGTTTCTTTAGCATTACAGTTATACTATCCTGATGATTTTGGTGGATGTTTCTCTTACAGTGCAGACCCAGTATCCTTTTATAAAATGCAACTCATCAACATCTATGAAAATAAAAATGCCTTTTATAACGACAATTCAATAGAACGACCGAGTAAAAGAAATACAATGGGAGAACCTGAGTTTAGCATTAAAAAAGAAGTTCAGACGGAAAATGTTGAAGGATATACCAATTCTTATATCACCTCTCGAAATCAATGGGGAGGGTGGAATGCAGTATATAGTCAAAGAGACAAAAATGGTTTACCTATGCCCCTATTTGATCCCATTACTGGAGCTATTGATCCAATCGTTGCAGAACATTGGAAAAAATACGACTTACTAAAATATGCACAAGAAAACTGGTTAGAACTAGGACCAAAAATTCAAGGGAAAATTCACATCTGGATGGGCGACATGGATAATTATTATTTGAATAATGCTATGCGTGACTTTGACAGTTATTTGAGGTCTACCACCAATCCTAAATCTGATGCGGAAATTTTATTTTCACCGACTTGCGGACATTGTGAAAACTATTCAATAAGAACCTATTTGGAAGCCATTCAAAAACAAATGATAACGAAACCTAAGCGCTATTAAAACGAGCGTTTAGTCAAAACGTTGGCATTCATACTGAAAAATCCATCTTCGCATTAAAAATCATTTTGAAATTTGGAAAATGTTGCGGAGTCCAGCTCATTATTTGTAAAAAAACAGGGATTATATGATATATCAAGATTATTAAAAAAAGCCTACACGTCTATAGAACGTGTAAATAAAATCAAAAAATCTTTACACGCTTTTATAATGTGTAAAGGAAAGTTCTATTTTTTTACACATTAGGTTTTATCTGTTTCATAAATTTTTCACGCTCACGCCCTTGGTATCTATGAGATCTATAATTACAGCCGGCAAATCATAAATCACTTTTTTGAGCACCATCTCTTTATAACGATTGATAATAGAGATGCAGAAGTAATAATATTTGACTGAAAAATGTTTTTTCAACGGTAAATCAAAAGCTTTATTTAAAATACTAGGCGATAGCAAAATCCATTGCATTAATCATACTTTAATTCATCCAACCTCATTCAAACCTCCAACTCCTCATACTCTACCCTATTCAATATCTCTTCCACATCCGAATCGATTTTGGGACTAAAAAGATCGGTGCTGACTGCATGGGTATTAAGTTGATCTTCATCAAAGTGAGCCTTTAATAGATTTGCAATCCCCTCTTCTTTTAAGTCATTATCCAACCAATGATCGGCTTGCTCAGCATTTAAAATAACGGGTTGCCGATTCTTTTTGTTATGGATCCTAGCAAACAAGGGAGAAGCCTCTTGAGTTAGGATTGTAAAGGTGACTTTATTGTCTATGCGAGTGTATAAGCCTGCAAGGGATAGGGAGCCTTCTGATCTCAGCTTAAACACAAATGGATACTTTTTCCCTTTGTGATCGTGAGGCTCAAAAAAGGCAGAAACAGGAACAACACATCGCTTTCTGAAAATAGATTGTCTATATAGAAAGTGCTCAAAAGTTTTCTCAGCTCTTGCATTAAGCCCTCCTCCAAACTTCACCGCTTCTTTATAATAGACTTTTAACTCACTTACTTTTTGGTTTTCTGGAGCAATGCCCCAAGTCGCTGCTGCGAGGACACTGGGCTTCTCTTGTGGGATGATAAGGAGTTGAGAATGTGTAAACCCATTGATATGGTAACGGGGCTGGTCGAATAACCCACGCTGCCTTTCATCGCTGAGTTTAACCTTATATTGGTTTTCGATTTGCTCTACCTTTTGGATTTGAGAGGTATGGAAACACATTGATCATTAATTTAGCTTCAAGTTATTAAATAATCCTCTAGGCAAGCCCACGAGGCATTTAAAAGGCTTTTTTTTTGATTGATGAAAACCAACCGTTTTCAAACTTTCCTAAAAACACAAGGCAGGCCTCGGGGAGTTAAACCCAATTGCGATTAAAGGTAAATATTCTAATTTATTTGCTGATGTGAAAATGTATTGAATTTTGATGATAATCAATATAAAATAATGACTTATATCTTTATCTGTAACTTAACATATCGAATATGAAAACTCACTATTTGATTTAATTCCTTTACGTGGCTTTAAAAGCAACTGCTTTCAATTCTTGTTCAACACGTGATATTCCATATTTTATTGCCATTTCCTTCCAACCTGAAACAGCATTCACTATTTCCTCTTTTATTTCATCTGCTCTTTTTTCTGATAATCTAAAAAACTCAGATACTTCCATCGCAAGATTTAAATCTAAAGAATTATCCTCATCAGAGATATTCAGTTTTAATCCCGCACCGGTCTCCACTGGGTTAATATCATATGCTGGGGATAATACCCACCCCTCATTAGTTAACAAAAACCCGTGATTTCGAAGATGGTCATCTGTATTTGTAACACAAATGCTAAAGACGATTCTTCTCCAAAGTTGTTCTAAGTCCTGTTCCACATTAGCCCCATTATTTTGTATAAAATCAACAAGTTCAAGATAACTGGCCCCATCTGAATGGTCCTGACCATCACTATATCCAAGCATTGTCATAGCAGAGGCAAAATGTATTCGCTGCCCATCATTCCCTCGGTCAAATCGTTTAGTGAGAAAAGTATAATATTCAGAAGAGAACTTTTGTGCTTTAGATTCTGCCATATTAATTCCTGCTAAAATGGCTAATTCATAAGTTACAATCTCCCATCCTCCACTATCTCCTTGATCGTTCCGACTTGGGAACTTTGCGATCCACAAGCCTCCATCATTATCTACAATGCTAGCTTTAGACCTTGCTCCACCCAAAGAAGCTCCTGAAGCTATAAGCATACTTAACCATTTCAAATAGTCTGGATCATCAATAACATTATCATCCTCTAACCTTAAGCTTATCTGTTCTAGCTCTCTTAACGAGCCCCATGGTGGAGTTGCCATATTTTTATTATCATTTAAAAATGGACCATCTTCTTCCAATTTAAACCTTAATGCTCCCATTCTGTGACCATCATAAACTCCAAGTAGATAATCGGTTTCAAATAACTTCTCTTCCTCTCTTTTATCAATTCTTGCAAGAGCAGCTTCCCTCCTACGCATTAGAATTCTGCCCCAACGGTCTGGAGAGGAATCTAGAAATATTCCAAAATTATCTTGATCCTCGTTTAGATAATGTAGTCCTGAATACAACTGCAAGCTAGGATCTAACAATTGAGCTAGTCCACTTTGCAACCAATCATCACTGTATTCGAAAGAAAAAACCTCTTTCCCTTTTAATCTATCAGAATGTAATGTCCCCATAAGTAAGGGTTTTTCCATTCCTGACCAATGTGCATATACACTTATAGATTTTTTATTATTTTGCTTTGCCATTTTTATCCCTTCGTTTCGGTGCTCTCCCATTTGTACTAATGCTAGCATCTTGTAATTTCCTTCCTAATTCGTCATCCTTAGCAAGTAAAAGAAAGTCTTTTTCTAACCCTAAAACTTGTAAAACCAAAAAATACGAACCTATACTCACCGTTGGTTTGCCTTTCTCAATTGCTAACAAAGTTGGCCTGCTCATGTTTGCACGTTCAGCTACTTGTTCAGCACTGAATTTTCTTCTCAAACGTGCGAGCTTAATATTCTCACCCATTTCATCAAGAATTTTTCTTGCTTTTGGTAGTATCGTCATTTTCTTTTTTGCCATAACACAAAATATATTTTACAAATATAGCTTAATTTGTAAATTATAATTTACATTATAAAATATTTTTGACGCCATATGTTTCCTACCAACATTTCTAGTTAATCAGTCAAAAGTGCATACTGATTTTAACGAAAATCCTATCGACCTTACTTAACACAGTCTCATTTTGTAACCTAATTTTAAGAATAGAAAACAAGCAGCTATAGAACCGTATTGATAATAGAGATGCAGAAGAAATATTATTAATGTTTAACGGAAATGATAACTGAACTATTTTTTTCAGAATTAAGTCAAAGGCTTTATTTAAAATACGAGGCGATAGTAAAATCCGTTGCATTAATCATACTTTAATTAATTCCACCTCATTCAAGCCTCCAACCTCTCACTGTACCCTATCCAATATCCGCTCCACATCCGAATTGACTTTGGGATGGAAAACATCAAATACTAAGATTTGACAATGAAAATGAAAAACCTGTTTGATGACCTAAAATGGTTTTCGGACTAGTTGCTAAAACATACTGAATTAGAAAGCACTAATACCAACAAAAAGATGAGGTAGAAAACAGCACTATACTTCATTATATTTTGAAAGTTTCCCTCTAGGTTTACAGATTTATATCTAAGGGCTGATAGCCGTTTTTTTTCATCATTCAATTATAGAAACACATGAAGCCTAAATTTTAAATCCAAGTTATTAAGCTCCGATTCCTCTATCAAGGGCTTTGATAAATATTGGTGGGTAATAAGTCAGTGATAATTCACTTAAACCTTGATGCCTATGCACCCTTAAATTTGGATTAATCTATTAAATATTAATCGAATTTGAATTGCTACCGTCCAGTTATAATTTGAACTCTCAAAATCTAAATTTAATATTGATTCTCGACTAAAAAACTCAGTAAACAATTCAAAATTTAAAAAATAGACAATTTAAATGATTTGATAGAAATCTTTGATTCAGGCACAAGAAAAATCACTAAAGTTTTAAAACATCTATTTATAAGAAGATTTGGGATTAAAAGAGTTATTGTTAATTATTCTAATTCACTTAGAAATTTAGAGGCCTTTTTTTCAATTATTAACTCTGCAACTACATTTGACTCTTCAGGATGGATTACAGAAATTAAATCATTATAACTAACCGATTCCCATAATTTGTGTTCTTTGCTACCAACCTCTTTTGGTTCTTCTGAAATTAAGTAAAATTTATTTTCTTTTAAAGACTTATTGAACTGTGAACTTAATGATGAAATCAATGTGAAATAATGACTTATATCTTTATCTATAACTTGTGGTGATTTAGTAAAGGATAAAGATTTTGCACCTATCAATGAACCATTTAAGCCTACGCAATCCATTTCATAAGAAAAATAAATAGAAGGAAATGTTTTTTGTCTAAACTTGTACTCTGTGTGAACCTTGTTTTCTACTTTGCTAATTAATTTTTGCCTAACTATTTGCTTAGACACATCAAAATCTACTATTTCTGTGAAAGTTTCTGTTACAGACTCTTTAAATAGGAAATACACTAACTTTTCGAAGGAGCTATCGTCAATTTTCTCAAATAATGCGTTAGGTTTAGAAAACTGTATTAAACCGTTAGAATACTTACTCAAATAGTCAAAAAATGAAGAATTAGAAAGACTATCAAACTTGTAAAACAATTTTTCTTCTTCCTTGTCAGAGTTTACATTTGATAGATTTTCAATGATTTGATTGACCATAAACTTTAAATTTAAGGTTTGGTCATCTGTCAGTTTTTTAGCTAATTTCAATTTATTATCAGAAATGTAATATCGAAATTTTTGACCGTCAAACAAAATCAACCCTAGTGCAACTGAATCTTGTGTTGCGATGTTAGGAGATAATTTTAATATGGAGTAAAAACTTTTCATTGTCGTAGTCTATAGATATATTCCTCGAAAACATTTTTGTTTCGATCTTTACTGAACAAAAATGCTTTTAAATTTGTAGGTGGAGCTAAATCTAAAGTGTAAATATCAGCTATTTGATTTATAAATTTATCAAAATATCTTTCACATTGTTTTGTGCAAAATTAAAAATATTCTCTTTCACTCATGATAAAATTGTAGTCTATAGCGGTATTCTTTTTTATTAAGTAACCTAGACCTGAAACCAAGAGATGGTCATTGGTGCTCACAGCGACATATTTTGGATTTAGATCTTTATAGGAAATTGTGCTAAATATATAAGCATCATCGATAGGAATGATATTGAGTTTACCTTGACTAGGTTCCAAAACCAGATTATAGTTTGTTGGTTTTCTATCATCATTTTCTACCCAAGTATCAAAAAGTGTGATGTGGAATAAATCCAAGGGATTATTTAATTTATTGAAAGTTTTCTTTTTATTAGAAATCAGTAAAGTATTGATGTCAATAGAATTAGGTATAAATTCAGAATCAAAACAAGGAATATCGTAAAAATGCAATTTGTGATTGAGGGATAAATCGCTTCGGGCTTTGATCAATTCACCAGACACCCAGATCAATTTTACTTTAGGGGCTTTTATTTGCCAGTATCTTAAGAAAAATGAGGCTAAACATTCATTTATCAAGGAAAATGGTGGCGTTTTGCCTTTGTCATTTTTCGCTACATACATCTCAAAATCGCTTCCCATAACTTACAAAAGCTTTTGAATCAGCCATTTTTAAAAAAGCAAAAACACGGGCTACCAGCTATTAATTCGGCTCATTATCTCCATACATAGAATTATTATCAACGTCAGTTTGCTGATCTCGAATTTCGCTTTGACCAACTTCAAAAATCTTAATCCCTGTAAAGCCTAACTTGTTTCTGGGATCATCTTTTGGAAAGTTACTTATCAAAATACCATGATTATATTCATTTTTCTTAAAAAACACGTTTCCAAAATCAGACTCTTTACCAAAGTTCCAGTTACGATAGACGCGATTACTTTCTTGATTATAACTTGAGGCTAAACGGATCGTTACTTTATTCTCATTCAATTTAATTCCACGAGTAGTACTATTATAAATTGCAGATTCGAAAAACTTTAAAAGTCGCTCATGAGCTT
>Ga0307978_1000523_pt1 | contig 32069 bp, 24 predicted proteins | sample OrgLakmetage1056_FD_203151 | JGI IMG/M metagenome (GOLD analysis project Ga0307978, IMG submission 203151) | Saline water microbial communities from Organic Lake, Antarctica - #1056 | ecosystem: Environmental > Aquatic > Non-marine Saline and Alkaline > Saline | place: Antarctica: Organic Lake...
GACAGAACCCCGTGATAGAGGCTGTCAAAGCTGCCTAATGATTCTTTTGGTGCTACTTCTTTCATCCCGCTAATTTAGCAATCCTTGATAAATTCTGGGGGCAATATCCAAATTGAGAATTGCTGGTATTGAAGAGGTCGCGGCCGGAGAGGGTCAGGGTACCGCGGTTGTCCAGTATATCAAGCGAGGCGGCAATATCGAGCATGTAAATGGATAGCCGCCGCCCCTGTGGGGTACGTTGTGGCGCGGTGTAGTCAAAAGAGACCTGCACCTGCCAGCGATCGGTGGGCTTTAGTTTAGAATTGACCTGCCCGCTCATGGTATAGGTGTCGGCGCTGTAGTCAGTTCCTTCAAATCGCCCTTCAATCATGGCGCGGAATAGGTTTACGTCACCCGTGATATCCCACCAATCGGTTGGTTGTACAGAGAGGTTCAGCTCCAGGCCGTAAGCATCCCTTACGGCCAGATTGACAGGGTAGACAATAGTCGTGCCCGCTTCATCGGGCAGGGTCAGCCGTTCAATGACACCCGTCGTACGCCGGTAGTAAACGCTGGCCAGAAAAGTGCCGCTTTCCATATAGCGGAGGTAGCCTGTCTCAAAGGAGTTGGTGAATTCCGGGCGCAGGTTGGGGTTGCCGATACTGTTGTTTCTGGGGTTGTTATAGTTGGAAAAGGGTAGGAGCCTGCGAAAGTAAGGGCGGCTCAATCGCCGGCTGTAGCTCACCTGCAGTTGGTCCTTTTTTGTGATGGAGTAGGAGAAAGAAGCACTTGGAAAAAAACTCAGGTAGTCTTGGTCGTTAGACTCGCCGGAACGGAGCAGGGCTGCTGTGATATCCGAAAGTTCAGCGCGCAAACCAACCTGCACGCCGTAGGGGCCAAACTCATGGCCGCCAATTACATAAGCGGCGTAGATATCCTCGGTGTAATTGAGCTCGTCGTTAAAGTCCGGCAGCGGGGTGTAGGCGCCATCTGTACCTTCCTCTTCTACAAAGAAGTCATTGTTTACGGTTCGGAAGGCTGCGCGAAGCCCACCTTCTACTTTGCTGTTCTCACCGATTGGATAAACATAATCCGTTTGCAGCAGCATATTGGTTTCGTCTTCGGTATTGCTGGAGCGCTGTAGCAGAGGGACTGTAGATTCTGCATCGGTCTGCCGGTAGTCGGCAATTTCCGTATCATCATCCAGGATATACTTAAAGTTGACGGTCCACCTTTGATCCGGGTGATCGTATTGCCGTTCGTAATTGAGGGTGGTCTCCAGGTTGTGCTCTTCCTCCACTTCGTCGGTATTGCGCACGGTAGTATTCAGCAGATTGCCCGCCGGGTCAAAGTCGCGGTAAGTGACTGTTGCGTCGTTGTCATCTGCGCCGGTCCGGTAGAGGAAGGAAGCAGTGACCGTGTTCCGCTCATTAAAGTTGTAGTCAGTGCCCATCTGAAGGTAGCCGCCCAGTCCACCCCGGTTTTGATTGGTCTCACTGGTGAAATACTCGGTCAGTTCACCGTTTTCGAAGAAGCGCTGCGTCGCATTTCCGCCACCGGGTGCCCGCCGGTAATCGATCCCGAAATTGGAAAAGAAATTGAGGGCCCGTTTGCGGTAATTTAGGTTATAGGACGCACCATAATTAGCGGGATAGCCTGCTGTAGCGCCAAAAGATCCGTTAATGCCCTTGTCTTCCTCCTTTTTGAGAATGATATTGATAATGCCGGCTTCGCCTTCCGCTTCGTAGCGGGCAGACGGGTTGGTGATGACTTCTACGCGATCAATCATATCGCCTTGCATACGCTGCAGGGCTTCCGTGTCCCCGGCACTAAGCAGCCCCGAGGGCTGACCATTCACCAAAATGCGTACCCCCTGGCTGCCCCGCAGGCTCACATTGCCTTCGGGGTCGACGCTTACAGACGGCACATTATCAAGGATGTCTGCAGCATTATTGCCCGCATTTGTAAGGTCTTTTCCGACGTTGAAAACCCGCTTGTCGAGTTTGAATTCCATTTGACTGCGCTCCGCCCGAACCTCTATCTCCGCCAGCGCAATAGCCGCAGTTGCCATTTCTATAGTTCCTAACCGGAGCGTATCCTGACCTGCCCGTATGTCCAGAGGGCTGAGGAAGTATTTTTCATAGCCGACGTACTGAAACAAGGCATAGTACTTCCCGGGCATTGCCTCCAATACAAATCGCCCGTCGGCTTCGGTGAGGGTATTTGCAATTATATTGCTATCTGGTAATGCATATAATCCGAGGGTAGCGAAGGGCAGGGTTTTATCCGTACCGCTTTCCTGTAGCTGTCCGGTGATGATAATGGCATCATTTCCCTGGGCTACAGCAAAAAGGCGGAAAGAAATAAAGGATAGAAAAATAATTAAACGTCTAAAGGGCATAAAGGCTGAGTGTTAATTTGAAGGTGTAACACTGAAATTGCTGTAATGATTAAAAATAATCATTACAGGGCCTTAACCAGGTTTAATGACTTCACTATAGTGAGGTAGGAACGGGCAAACCTGGGCAGCGTGCTAAAGTCCAGAGAGCCGACCGGAAAATGGAAACTGGGAAAGCTGCCTTTATTCTGGTCTGTAATTTTGCTGATCGCGCGCCGGATCGACCGTTTATTAAACTGCTGAGTCGCCGGATCGTAATAGTCGAGGGTGTAGTCCAGGTCTTTAAAGTAATCGGGCTCTGTGATTTGATAATAAAGATGGAAAAGATCCCGGTCTGGTTTAGGTACTGCGTAATTGAAGAGGCAAAAACCGACGATGTAGCCCGGGATCGCCATGGAGATGCGTTCGTGCCCGTTTTCGAGATACCAGTCCATGTGGTAAAGCTCCCCGTTAATGATAGACACAACCCGGTCATGATTGACCGTATGGGTGATACCAAAAGTGCTGCAGCCGCGGTACATTTCCCGGTAGAAGTCTTCAGCTGGTCGTTGGGCAAGGTCCTTAAGTCCACGGCAAAGGTCTTCATTTTTGTTGACCGTTTTTTTGCCGTCGTTCTCGTAATATTTACGATGGAGCTGCTCCAGCGTTTCCATCATGAACCCCTCTGGTTTGGTCAGGTAATCAAGCCGGAAGATCAAATCGAGCAATAGATAGCCATAACTGCTGGCGTAACGGTTACAGTCCAGGGCGCCTCCCTCTACCTCCTCCATCACCGACCCGATGGCTCTTCTGATGTACCGGTACTTGGCCTCTTTTTCCGCTTTAGGCAGTTCTTTGAGGTGGGTGATTTCCACCGGCTGCAGGTTTCTGAACTCCTCAATCAGCAGATCGTCCTGCTTGTCGGCTTTGATCGCGGCTTCCCGCAGGGCGTAGTAGAGTTTGTAAGGCGAGCCATCCAGGGTGTAGGTATCAAAAACGATGATGATATTGCCTTCCGGATCGAGCGTGAACCGGCAATATTTCAGGTCGAAATTTTGCTCCAGTAGTCGTCGCAACACACCGATATTGAAGGACTCCGCTTTAACGACCGGAGCTTGTACCCGTATTTTGTGTGGTGTCGCTTTACCTGAAAGCTTCTTAGACCCCTGATAGAGTTCAAATTCCAGACCACCGGGCACTTCTTTCCAATGCACATTATCTTCTTCTTCATCCCGGAGATAAAGCAGGAAGCTTTTATAGCTTTCCAAAAAATGTTCTTCTTCGAAGAGGTCTTGAGCATGGTCCCATGCATCGTAGCGCGAGGGGGGCTTATAGGAATCGGTATACCTGCCGAAGCGGATCGACGGTTGCTCAGTACTTTGTGCAGCGTTCCCAAAAAGGCGGTCGAGTAATCCCATGTGATAACTGAAGATTGAGGCGGGAAAATACTATTTTTATGCCATTACCACTAAACAGATGCCTAAAAAGCAACCTCAATCGCAACCCTTACGGCTAAAGGTGCCCTTGCCGGCTTCTTTTCCGGTTTTTTCTTACCAAACTCCTGTCCTGGGGTTGGGGTCTTGCTTTGTGGAAGCGGTAGGCGCGCGCCTGCAGCGCTTTAAGCTTCCCGTTAGTCTCAATCCAATGGGAATACAGTACCACCCGTTGGCGCTGAGCCGGGCATTACAATACGGCCTGGGGCAGGCTCGCTTCTCAGCAGAGGATTTGCTGGAAAGCCAGGGTGTCTGGCAGCATTTTGACTTCCACAGTATGCTGGGGTACCCGGATCGTGAGGTGGCGGTCCGCCAAATGCAAGCGGCTGTAGAGTCGCTGCAGGCGGCCGTGGCGGGCATGGACCGGCTGCTGATTACGCTGGGCACTGCCTTCGTTTATGAGTTCCGGGAGACCGGACAAATAGTCGCCAATTGCCATAAAGTACCGGCGCCGGCATTCCGCAAGTACCGGCTTTCGCCGGAAGCGATAGTGAGGGAGTTGAAGCCTGCGCTGGATGCCTGTAAAGCCCTCCGGCCGGAGCTGGAAGTGGCGCTCACCATCAGCCCCGTGCGGCACATCCGGGATGGGGTGGTAGAGAACCAACGCAGCAAAGCGGCTTTATTGCTGGCAGCAGAAGCGTTGACGGCGGTTAAGTATGTCCACTATTTCCCTTCTTATGAACTGATGATGGATGAGCTGCGCGATTACCGGTATTACAAAACAGACTATGTCCACCCTTCAGACGAGGCGGTGGATTATATCTGGTCTTGCTTTTCGTCAGTAGCCTTTCAGGAAGCCACCACAGCGCAAATAAACGCCGTGGAAGCCGTAGTCCGGGCGAGTGAGCATCAGCCGCTTTTTCCGGCTTCCGCTGAACATCAGGCCTTCCTGCGCCTGCAACTGGACCGTATTCGTAAGCTGGAAGTAGCCTTGCCGGGGGCTGACTTTACTCTGGAACAGAGCAGACTGAAGGCATCGCTTACCGACTGATTCCGTCAATGTCAACAAATGGTTAAGCCTCAGCCCGGGCACGATTCCTGCGCTTTTTTCCTTAAACTTGCAGCAATTCAATCCACAATTCATCCATGAAGAAGTCCCTGCACCTTTCTTTGTTTATTGTATTCGCTTTGCTGTGTGCCTATGCCGGTATAGATATGGTGGAACGGCAGGGCATGGGGCAGCTTTGGGGCTACCGCCCGCTCCTTGGTTTCCTGGCAGGGTGGGGGGCTTTGGTACTTGTTGTTAAGTGGTTCCGAAATGCCCGTTGGCGCTGGCTGGGCCTGTCGACTCTGAGTGGAGTGCTGCTGGGGGTGGGCTTTCCCGATTTGCTGCCGGTGCCCTGGCTGATGATGATTGGTTTTGTGCCCCTGCTTATTGTGGAAAATGAGGTGAGCGAAAAAGCCGGCAAAGCCAGCCGGTGGACGGTCTTTAAATACACCTACCACACCTTTGTATTGTGGAATATCATCGCTACTTACTGGGTGGCCAATACGGCTTTTGCGGCGGGCCTGTTTGCGATTTGGGTCAACGCGCTACTGATGACCATTCCGGTGTTGCTCTTTCACACCACACGCTGGATTATGCCCGGACTGAAGTACGCTGCGCTGATCTGCTACTGGCTGACGTTCGAGTACATTCACCTGAACTGGGAACTCACCTGGCCCTGGCTGACTTTGGGCAACAGCTTTGCCGAGTATCCAAGCCTGGTGCAGTGGTACAGCTACACCGGAGTTTTTGGTGGTAGCCTTTGGATACTAGGTGCGAATGTGCTGGCTTTGGCGGTATGGAGGCGCTACCAGCAAAAGGAAAACTACCGAAAGCCGCTATTGCAATTGGGCGGGCTGGTAGTGCTGCCGATGGTCTTATCGCTGGTTCAGTATACTACCTTTGAGCCGGAGGGTGAGCCCCGGGAAGTCGCTGTGGTACAGCCCAATTTTGAACCCCATTATGTCAAATTTAGTCTGGTCGAAACCCAGCAGATCGACCGCTTCCTGGCGCTATCGAAGCAGGTGGTCCGCCCCGAAACCGACTATCTGGTGTACCCCGAGACAAGCTTCGGGCTAGTTGACGACCAAAAGATCAACCAATACCCGGCAGTGCGCCGCATCCGGGAGGAACTGAGCGCTTACAAAGGGCTTAAGCTCATCACGGGTATTGATGGCTACCACGTTTTTCAGGAAAGCGAACCGCTGAGCCCTAATGTCCGGGAGCAGGTGCGCCGTGGCGACACCCTGCGGTACGAGGTGCTTAATGCGGCTGTTCAGCTGGAAATCGGGAAGGAGGAAGTTCCGCTGTACCGCAAGTCCAAGCTGGTACCGGGCCCTGAGATTTTCCCCTTCAAAGACGCGCTGTTTTTTCTGGAGCCTTTGGTAGAGGTATTGGAGGGCACCACCGCAGGCGTAGGTACCCAACCCGAACGTTCGGTGCTCAGCAGCAATAAGGGAAAAGTCGCCCCGGCCATCTGCTACGAGTCCATTTTTGGGGAGTATGTTACCGGTTACATCCGCAAAGGCGCACAAGTCATCTTCATTATGACGAACGATGGTTGGTGGGACCACACCGCTGGCCACCGCCAACACCTCTACTTTGCTTCCCTTCGCGCCATTGAGACCCGCCGCAGCATTGCCCGTTCCGCCAATTCGGGGATCTCCGCTTTTATCAATCAGCGGGGCGATATTTTGCAGCCCACCCGCTACGACGAGGCGGCGGCTATCCGGCAGGATATGCTGTTTAGCGACCGCGTCACCTTCTATGTCCTTTGGGGCGATTTGATCGCACGGATTGCGATGTTTGGGGCTATTCTTTTGCTGCTGAATACGTTTGTGCGGCGGCTGTTGCCGGGTGGGAAAGCTAAGAATAAAGTGTAACGGGCCTCGCCGGCGAAAGCCTAAAAAAACACCCCCGGCGAATGCAGTGCGCCGGGGGTGTCTACTCACCAAGTCTATTGATGAAGTGTTGTTTTTTAAGCGGATGCAGCCTAATGCTCTTCTACGGTCATTCCGTACTGCTCAGGCACTTTAACCAGTTTGACCTCTATATCACGCTCCGGCGCATTGATCACGAAGTCATAGATCAGCTCCAGGGCATCCGGGTCAATTTCTGTAGTCCGGTAGCCATCGATGGTGACAATCGTGCCATCCGGGATGTGGTCAAGCGTGTTTTGCAAGCTGGCCTTATTGATAAAGGAGACATGCTCGCTCAGGGTGATTTTGATGCGTTTGTTCGTTTGCTCCGTACCAAGCTCTTCATCGTCATAGTGGTACGGGGTCTGGTAATTGGCGCGTAGGATGAAGAACACCCCAACAGCCATACCAATAGAAATACCCACAAGGAGGTCGGTCAGCAGGATCGCAACAATGGTCACAATGAAGGGTAGGAACTGATTATACCCTACTTTAAATTGCTGTCGGTACAGGCTGGGCTTGGATAATTTAAAGCCTACAAAGATCAGTACTGCAGCCAAAGACGCCAGTGGGATGTAGCCCATAAGCCCGGGGATCAGCATGACACTTCCCAAGAGTAAAAAACCATGATAGACAGCTGACATCTTTGTCCGACCGCCGGACGCTACATTGGCAGAAGAACGGACAATAACGCTCGTCATCGGTAGACCGCCGATCAGGCCGGCAAGGATATTACCAATGCCCTGTGCCCGCAGCTCTGCGTTTTTAGGAGAGTGGCGCTTGAAGGGGTCTATCTTATCTACGGCTTCAATACTGAGCAAGGTTTCCAGGCTGGCGACAATCGCGATAACGACTGCGGTTTTCCAGACCATCGGATTTAGCAATCCTGTCCAGTCCGGGAAAGCCAGGGCTTTTTGCAAAGAAGAGATACTGTTGATATTAGGCAGGTTGACCAGCATTTGTGACTCCGGGGCCCAAGCGGGGTAAGCAGAAATATAAGTCAGGTGGAGAGCAATGCCCACCAATACCGCCATCAGCGCACCAGGGAAAAGCCCCAGCAGTTTGTGCTGCTTGATAAAGGGGCGCTCCCACAGAATCATCAATGCCAGGGAAACAATACCGATGACTGCTGCACCGGGATGTACATGTTTTACTGCGTAAAAGAAATGGGTAAAAGTATTACCTCCTTCCCGGTCGGCGAAAGCCATCTCCCCAAATGCCTCCATATCTACACCCAGTAAGTGGGGCAGTTGCTTGAGGATCAGGATCAGGCCAATTGCCGCAAGCATGCCTTTGATGACAGAAGAGGGAAAGTAAAGCCCAATAATACCGGCTTTAATCATGCCCAGTACAAGTTGCAGCACACCGCCCAATACCACCGCTACCAGGAACAGCTCGAAGCTCCCGAGCTCTGCAATGGCACTGAAAACAATAACGGTCAGACCGGCGGCTGGCCCACTTACACTTGTATGCGATTTGCTCAGTGCACCAACGACAATACCTGCCATGACACCAGTAATGAGGCCGGAGAATAATGGAGCGCCGGAAGCCAGCGCAATGCCCAGGCACAGCGGCAGGGCTACCAGGAATACAACCAGCGAAGCAGGAATATCCTTAGCATAATACTTGGTGTATTCGGTAAAGGTTTGTTTCATAACAAAGGTGTGTTTTCAGTAGCAGAATGAATAGGAATGGCGAACCAGAGTGGCAGTCCATGCCCAGTGTACAAAGATGTACTTAAATCAGCAGCGGGGCATTAAGGCCGAATTAGAATGGTATTAAAATGAGATTAGAAGGGAGGGGCGGTCGGGAGCGGTGTGGAGAACAGGGCTGTCCTTCCGGTGAAAGTCCCAACACGCTCTAAATAAATTCCTGTTCAAGTGGAAGGCGAACCGTAGCGGTAGTGCCTTCATCCAGTTTAGACTGTATGTTGATTGACCCACTGTGGAGTTCAATGATTTTCTGGGTCAAAGGCAGCCCGACGCCATAACCCGGGCGGGATTGCACGTTTTGCCCCCGGAAGAATGGCGTAAAGATAGACTCTAATTCTAATTCAGATATCCCCATGCCCCGGTCCTGGAAACGTACTTCGAGGTAGTTGCTGCCTACCGAGAGGGAAACCTTTACCGGGACCTTAGAGTATTTTAGGCCATTCTCGGCAAGATTAAAAAAGGCAACCTGCAGGAGGTGAGCATTCCCATTGACCACCAGGGCATCCGGATCACTCGGGAAGGTGGTGGTATCGATCTGTAGGGACTGTTCCGGATAGGCGGACTTTAGCTCCTCCTGAATTTCAAACAGCAACTCGTCAATCCGGATTCTTTGTCCATGAGAGTTTACGCCCTCTGTGCCAACTTCAGCAAGGTGTAGCAGCTGAAGAGTCAGGCGGTTGAGGCGCTCTGATTCTTCGGAGATATTATCAAGGGACTCGGCTACGGCCGGAGGCAGTTGGGTGTAATATTGCCGCACCAGCTCTATCTCTCCGAGAATAGTTGTGAGCGGTGTGTTGAATTGGTGAGAAGCGTGCGTAATGAAGTTGCGCTGCGTCTCCACGGAGGTCTCGAGCCGGCCCAGCATTTTATTGAAAGCCTCTACAATGCTCCCCAACTCATCCTGTGGGTCCTGCCCCGGCAGAGGCTGCAGGCGAACGTGCAGGTTAGAGGTGTCCACGGTTTTCATCTTTGCTGTCATATCGGAAAGAGGGGAGAGCATCTGCCGGGCGTACCACCGTGCAATAAAGAAAATGGAAATCAGGTGAAGCCCGGCAAGTCCAAAGAGGATATTGCCCAACTCACGCAGCTCCTGTTTACCTTGTCTGTTTACAGCGGTTATTATGGTAAAGTGCGGCCCCTGATCGTCTCTGTAGAGAATGCCTACGCCGGTGGTATCCCCGTTTTGCACTTTGAAGTATTCCTGTTCTTCAGAGACAGGGCCAGATAACCGGTTCGCCACGAAGGTGGGCAGGAAATGGAGCATGCTGTCCTTTCGATCCAGGTGGAAAAAGTACTCCTGCTCGTTGGGGAGGGTACGCAGGTGCTTTTGCCGGATTTCCTCCAATACCTGGGGCTTTAGCTCATCTTCGTCCAGGTATAGCTGAGCGGCGATCATGCAGCGCTCGTGCAGGCGGGAGGTAAAGTCATGCTCCAGGTAATTGCGGTACAGCAAAAAGATGAGCCCGCCCATCAGGAACAAAATACCGGAGGTGAACAGCGCAAAGTTGAAAGCAAGCCTGTCTTTTAGTTTCATGCGGTGTATGCTATTCCTGACTAAGATAGTACCCCGCCCCAATTCTGGTATGCAAAACGCGGGGTGAACCGTCGGCCTCGAGCTTGCGCCTGAGGTAATTAATATAGACGTCCACCACATTCGTACCGGTATCAAAACCAATACCCCAGGCGGCTTCCAGAAGTTGCTCACGGGTAAGGACCTGATTGGGGTTTTGCATAAAAAACTTCAGCAACTCAAACTCTTTGGCAGTGAGCGAGATCGTTTCTTCATCTCTTTTCACCTCCATTCGGTTCAGGTTAAGGGTAAGCCCTTCTGCTGTAAGATGATTCTGCTGAACGGTGGCATACCGGCTGTTTCTCCGGTTCAGTGCCCGGACCCGGGCAGCCAGCTCATCAATTTTAAAAGGCTTAGCCAGAAAATCATCCGCGCCGGCATCGAGCCCTTTGATGACATGCTTGGTATTGCCCATAGCTGACAGCATAAGAATGGGCACGGAGAGGTTTAGGGTCTTCCGGATATACTTACAGACCTCCCAGCCATTAACCTTAGGGAGGATGATATCGAGTATGATGAGGTCGAAAGTATCCGACGCCAGCAGCTCCAGGGCTACTTCCCCATCAAAAGCAGCTTTGGATTCAATACCGTACTGCCGTAAGCCCTTGCTGATTACGTTGCTGATTTTAATCTCATCCTCAACAATAAGTACCTTCATAATAAGCAGAACCTATGAGTGGAAAAGAAGCCCGGCGGCAGTTGTGGCTAGCGCATCTTCGGACGGCGGCGTTTACCACCTGGGCGGAACCCACCCATATTGCCGGATTGCTTAGCGGCACCACGATTTTTGAATTGTTTCTCAAAGACCGTGAACTGTTCCTTAATGTTGGGCTCTGTAATTTTACAGGCTTTAGCAACCCGGTAATGCCGCTCGGCCTGCTTCCAGCGCCCTTTGGAGGCAGCGATATTGGCCAGCTGTAATTGCAGCATCGCCCTTTCGTTATCGCTTGGCACTTCTACCTCCTCTGCTTTTTTTAGCCAGCGCTCACCTTCCTCCATGTTCTTTTGCGCCAGTGCCGTGGAGCCTTTGATCATATAGAAGTAAGCCCGGTTGGTTGCATAGAGCCATTCCGGCTTCAGGGTAAGGTCGAGGCGCTTATTAGCTCCGTCAAAGTCAGATTGCTGTAGCATCTCGGCTGCAGACTGTACCGTGCCCAGAAAGATATAAGTAGCCAGCATAACAAGGCCCATAATGACGAACCAAATGCCATACCATACACCCATGGTTGCCCAAAGCGCAATACCGCCAATCAGGCCCACTGCAATCAGTGCAAATTTCAGGTAGATATTAATAGTTAACATGCGATCGGTGATTTTTGGCAAATGTAGTAATAATCATCAGGAGAAACTCAGTTTTGGGTAACACCTCTGTGCGCTTAGTTGTTTCGGGCGTTCAGCGCCTGCTCCAGTTTATCTAGGTTTTCTTTGACCAGAAGGTCATTTGAAGGGAAACTTCTGGCCTGCTCCATCCAGTGCCGCGCTTTTTCAGGCTGCATCTGCACATAATGGGTATGAGCGAGGTTAAGACAGGCCAATGCGCTGTCATTAGGATGTTCCAGGCCCAGCTGTATCGCTTCGTTGAGCATGCTTTGGGCTTCATCCATGTCTTTGCGCTGCAAATAGATCAGCCCCAGCGAGAAGTAGTAATAAGCCCGGTTGCGCTTGAGAAGCAGGTTAGGCGACCATACCTGATCGAGCACTTTTTCGGCATCAGCTGCTTTCCCTCTTTTAAGCAAGCTGTGTGCAGTCCACACATTACCCATGAATAACTGAGTGGAAATAAGCAGCACCCCACCCAGGTAGAGATACCAGGCTTGACTGATGCCAAGTCTGAACTGTAATACAGCACCTAGTATAAAAAAAAGAACAATGAGCAGGTATCTAAGGTATACGGTAGCCATAGTCAAACTTTCTGCAAATATACTCGCTGGGCTTTGGTTTGCAATATTCGCCCGAATCAAATCCTGGTTGTTTTGAAACAGCTACTTTGAGGAAAACCATGTTTATTTTTTTCCAAATTTGGAAATCTGTCTTTATTTGGGACTTAATTTGATTTTTTAAATATGCTAATGTGTTGAAAATCAGTTGATTGTTTTTTTGGCACAAAATTGGAAATGTACTTAACAACAAACACAATGAACACAAAATTTTCCTGAAAACAGGGATACGATTGGAGGGAACCTCCAACAAACACTCAAATGAACACTACTGGGCAACACTAAAGACTTAAGAACAATTAGCCCGTTCTACAAAAGAGCTTTGAGGGTGACAACCTCCTCAAGAATAGGTAAATAGGTTAAGCTAAGTAGACGAGGAATGGCCAAAATGGTTATTCCTCTTTTTTTGTGCCTTACCTTCCCTTACTTTTGCAGGAAATACCTGCTCATGAAACACTGGTTGTTCCTTTCCTGCCTTTTCTACTCCTTTAGCGGAGTTTTTGCACAGCCCGAAGTGGGATGGGCGCAGCGGTATGCCGTTGAGGACCCTATTTTTTCCTTCGGCAAGAATTTGAATATCATTGCTTTGGATACGGATGGCTCAGGCAACCTTTATCTCCTGGGGTTCCATCGTTCAAATTTAATACTCAACGGCGATACCATTAATATGCCCTACAGCGGTGCCCAGACCGGCTTTTTGCAAAAGTTGTCTGCTGATGGTGATGTGATTTGGTACCGCCGGCTGACGATGGGGGATATGCGCGCCCTGGAGGTAAAGGAAGGAAAAGTATATGTGGGTGGAGAAATCGCATCTGCAGAATACGGCCCCTTGCGGATTCAACGGGATGAAACGGGCAGCACACAGACCCTTTTCGCGGAAGGCTATCGAGATGCCTTTGTGGCGCGTTTCGATACCGAAGGCACCCTGGAATGGGCGCAGGCCTACGGTGGTGAAGATAGCGAGTTTTTCTCCAAAGGCGACCGGCTCAACGCACTGGCTGTCGATGAAGCCGGATCGATTTACATCACCGGAAGTTACCACCGGGACATGGATTTTGGTGGAAGCGTGGTGTTCAGTGAGCCTTCAGACCGGGGCAAAACCTTCTACCTGGCGCGCCTGACGGCCGAGGGCAACCTCGAATGGGCGCGACAAATTCAATCGCCCCTGCCTATCGATGGAGGCAATGCAGAGGGGCTGGGACTGGCACTTGGACTGGACGGAGCACCCGTTGTGTCTATAGCCTACAGTGCCGGCGGACTGTTATTGGATGGTGAAATTCTGATGAACGATAATCAAAACGGCGATGATGGCTGCCTGCTGACGAAGTACGACACGCAGGGCAATCAGCTTTGGTACCGGAACATAGAGCCTCAGGAAGGACTGATTGTCCCCTTTGGATTAGAGACCGATGGGGCCGGGCGTATTTACCTGGGCTTCTCACACGAGCAGCAGGTCCTGATCGAAGAAACCACTACCCTTCAGTATTTTCAAGCGGAAGACGACTTGCTCAAAACCGCTCTGCTCTGTTGGGATACGGACGGGCAATTACTATGGGGCAATACGCTTTTTTGCTCCAATGGCGCTATGGATATCCATCCTGACGGCAATATTTATCTTTCGGCTGCTGCTTTCCGGTCGGAGGTCGCTCTTTCCGAAAATGCCACGCTCAACTTCACTACGGGTGGATCGGTGAGCCTTTGGGCGCGTTTTTTGCCAGATGGACAACTTTCCTGGGCCCATCAGCCTGAGCTACTGGAAGACCCGCCCTTTAGTACCAACCATAATATACACGTTGACGGAGCGGGGCGGGCGTACGCTTCTGCAAATTTTAATCAGCCGCTGGGTTTTGGAAGTGGTTGGTCCCTCACAACGGGCTATGATACCCCTGATTTTGATGCCTTATACCTCATTCAGCTGGACGACTCAAATATCAGCCAGGCCTATGACTGGCAACCGTACCTGCTGCGTGCTTTTCCGAACCCTACGCGGGAAGTACTTCAGGTAGAGTTGCCCACTCATGGGCTGTTGCAATTGTTCAGTAGCACAGGGCAAATGCTTTGGAGCAGCGCCCATTCCGGAGGGATTCAGACTTTTTCCTTGCCTGGTCTGCCTGCGGGGGTCTATTTGCTGAGCGCCCGGTCGGGGACAAAACAGTTTTTAGCCCGTATTGCAATTAAGCCATGACTATTGTCGATTCGGGAACGGCTAAATGCTATTCGCTCTAATAAATACGGGTTTATGTCGAATCCCTTTTACATTTGCTAAGAATTACCTCTAATTTTATGGCCGAAAAACATAACCGGCTTTAATGTCAAACAACACCGAATTAAACCTTATTTCCCGCCTCAAGGCTAATGATCGAATGGCACTTCAGCATTTGTTTGAAGACCATTACGAGATGGTCTGCCAGTCGATATACCGGTTTGTACCTGATACCAGTACTGCTGAGGATCTGGCGCAGGAAGTCTTTTTGCGGTTTTGGGAAAAACGCCACAAAATTGAAATCAATTCCTCCCTGGGAGCTTACATCCGGCGGATGGCTATCAACGAGGGGTTGGGCTACCTTCGCCGCAATAAGCGCTGGGAACAGGAACCCTTCGAGCCTGGCCATGAGCCCGGTGTCGATGATAGTGCCGAGGAGCGGTTCCTGCATAATGAAATGAAAGCCAGTATTACTGCCGCTATCAATGAGCTGCCGCCGAAGTGCCGGGTGGTTTTCCAGCTTAGCCGTTACGAGGAGCTGACTTACAAAGAAATTGCTGAACAGATGGATATTTCCGTGAAAACGGTGGAGAACCAAATGGGGAAAGCATTGCGGGTGCTGCGCGTCAAACTGCAGCAGTACTTGCATGTTTTGTTGTTGTTTGGGTTATTCTGGATGACAGCCTGTCAACCTGCCAGGGCAGTTCCAGCATCAGCTACGCAACGTCAAACGCAGGAGCACACTGCTCTGACAAAATCTGTTCAGGAATGGGCCGAATCCAAGTCAGGTGGCGCGGCTGCTTTCCTCAATGGCGGGTGCAGTCAGGTCGACTACGCTAATCCACCCCTTGCTGGTGCGGATAGCAATCAGTCAGAAATTAAAAGCAGTAAGGGCACGCCATCCAAAAGGGGCGTCGCGAATAGCCTGCTTTTCCCGTTTTAGCTTCAAAAGCAAAGTCCTGACACCTTATTGGTAAAAAAGTAAAAAAAAGTGATGCATGGAATAGGGGGGATATAAACCAGCATGCATCAATACTCCGGAAACTAACAACAAAAATGAATCAGAGCGACTACCTTGAATTGATAGGACGGTATCTCTCAGGGGATATCAGTAAGGCGGAGCAGGAGGCGCTCATGCACTGGGTAGAAGCCGATGCCGCAAACCGGGCAGCCCTGGAAAAAGCAGAAAAGCTTTGGTCTGTTACCGAAGTCTTTGAAATGCCTGACTTCTCAACCGGGAAAGCGGCAGCATGGGACTTGATTGAAGATAAAATCGGTACAGAAAAAACCGAAAGCAAGGTTATTGACTTACGGACCTGGACCCTCTACCTGCGGTATGCAGCGGCTTCTGTGGCTATTTTGCTGGGGGGGTATTGGTTGTACTGGAATTCAGGTCTCGTAGACCATACGCCGGTTTACGCTTACGCCAAGACTGCCGCAGGGGAGGAGCAAACGGTTACCTTGCCGGATGGAAGCATCGTTGTGCTGAATGAAAATAGTACGCTCCGGTACCCGGAAGAATTTGAAGCCCGTGAGGTGGAGCTGACCGGTGAGGCCTTCTTTGATGTCATGAAACGCCGTGGGCAAAAGTTTGTGATATTGTCAGAAGGTGCACAAACGACGGTGCTGGGTACCTCCTTTAACATCCGGGCTTATCCGGATGAACCGGAGGTGACCGTAACCGTCAAAACCGGTAAAGTAGAGGTGACTGCGGTGCAAAAAGAAAATGAAAAAGTGCTTCTTATTCCCGGCAAATCGGGTCGTTATGATAAGCTGCTACGCAAAGTAAAAGAAGCGCCTGTCTCTAATGCCCTGGCTTGGAAAGAGGACCGGCTGTTGTTTGACAATCAGCCATTGGGGCAGGTCGCAGAGGCCATTGAACGGTATTTTGGCAAAAAAGTAATTTTGGCTAACGATAAGCTAGCGAACTGCCGCTTCATGGGAGAGTTTCCAAATCCTGAGCTGCAGGATCTGCTCGATGTCATAGCATTTACTATGGAACTGGAAGTTGTGGAAAAAAATGGGCAAATTGTCATCAAAGGCGATGCGGAATATTGCCAATAAGTACGGAGTATCATGAAAAAATTAATGCTACTTACCGGTTTGTTATACTTTAGTTTTTCGCTTGTCGCGCAATCCAAAGCGGTATTGGCAAACTACCGGACGGTCAACCAAACACTTGGCGAAGTCCTCACGGACCTGGAGCAGCAGTATAAGGTACGCTTTTCCTACAGTCCGGACTTTATTCCGCTGAAGCGGAAGGTGTCCATCAATGCTGAAGGAGCAGCGCTGGAAGAGGTGATGGACGAAATCTGCAGGCAGCTACCTATCTCGTACCGTAAAACGGGCGATCAGGTGATGCTGAAACCTAGCCGTAAGAAGGAGCAGTTGGGCCAGTTGGATCCTGTAAAACCTAAAGTACGACAGCAAAGCCCGATATATCCAGCTGATTTTGACGAAGCAGAGCGGGACCGGCTAAGCCAGCGCATGCAACCGATTCGACAGTCAAAATCCAAAGTGATCAACGGGCCCGGCGGAGACGCCTACAGAGAACTCAATTTTGATCTGTACCGACTGCCACCACCACCTGCAGTTACAGAAACCGAAGCCGAAGGGGTTTTTAAGGATGATCGCCGCCTGGCGCAGGTATCTATACTGCCTTATGTGGGCACTAATCTGGACCGTAGTGATGAAATCACCAACAACGTGTCGCTCAACGTGCTCTGGGGCACCAATGGCGGTGTGGATGGACTGGAAGTTGGCGGGTTTTATAATGAAGTTATCAATGACGTTGAAGGCGTACAGATAGCTGGCGTGGGAAGCAAGGTCGGTGGTGATGTCATAGGTACGCAGGTTAGTGGCGTATTTAATGTCAATAAAGGAAAAGTAAAGGGCGTTCAGGCAGCTGGAATATTCAATGTGGCTGGCGAGACCCAAGCCATTCAGGCTGCCGGCCTGTTCAATATCAGTCATGGTGATGTCGCCGGGCTGCAAGCTTCGGGCTTGTTCAATATATCTAAAGGAAAAGCAGATGGCATGCAGGTCGCAAGCCTCTTCAATAAAAGCAGTGGCTTCACCCGCTCTCAAGTTGCCGGTTTGTTTAACATAGCCGGCGATGTGGAAGGTGGGCAGGTAAGTAGCCTGCTTAATATCGCTAAACGGGTCGATGGCTTTCAGGTGGCGCTTATTAATGTAGCCGATACGGTCAACGGCGTGCCGATTGGCCTGCTCAATATTGTTAAGAACGGTTACAACCGCTTTGAGCTGTCTTCCAATGATGCTTTGTTTGCTAATGCGGCCATGAAGTTAGGGGCTTACTCTTTCTACAACATCTTTAAGGTGGGGATGCGCTGGGATCAGGTGGAGGTGGCAGGCACTGCTGTTGCCGGCAATGATCCGGAGCTGGAGCGTGGCTACACCTGGGGGCTTGGGTATGGTATCGGTACGACCAAGCACTTCAGCCCAACGCTGATGATGAATGTAGAAGCCACCTGTATGCACATCAACGAGTTGGAACGCTGGACGAAAGAGTTGAATCTGCTGAACCAGCTGAGTTTGAATATTAGCTACAATGGTGCAGATCGACGGACCAGCTTTTTTGCCGGTCCGGTTGCCAACCTAATGGTTTCCCGGGTGGCAGACCCCGAAACAGGGGCCTTGGGCTCACGGGTGATCAGCCCTTCGTACACGCTGGCAGACGGTGGGGGAGATCAAACAAACCTGCGGTTTTGGGTCGGTATTCAGGGGGGAGTTCGCTTTTAGGAGAGTCCGGCAAGCCAGAATTTATGATTCCTGACTTGGCGGGCAACAAGAAGGCTCAGGCCCTAAGACAGACATTAAAGTGACCATATTTTTTTTGAGTAATAAACTCTAATAACACAGGTTCCGGATCAATCCGGACCAGCCATTTCTATGCCTTGTGGAGTCGTGTGTTGCACACTGGCAAGGGTAGGAATATGTTGAACTTTTCTAAATCAACGAAAAACAATAGATCATGAAAAAATCAGGAATGCTCACTATGGCCCTCCTGCTGGGATTGGCGGTACAGGCACAGCATGAAACTTTATTCAACAACGCCCGCGTCGTCGGCGGATTTGGTGGGCCAATTGTTGAAATGGGGCTTGGCAATGACATGAGTACCGCTGTAGGCGGTGGGGGCGGTGTCGTTATCGACAACTTCTTTATTGGCGGCTACGGCGTAGGGAGCATCGACTTCGAGCGCCTTATTGAAGACGATGACATTCAGGAAATAGAGCTTGGTCACGGCGGCTTCTGGCTCGGCTACACCCTTGCGCCCCACCGCGTACTGCACCTTTACACAAGTGCCCGTCTGGGCTGGGGTGCCGTAGGCATTGACGTTTCAGAAAACTCTTCCTTCCCGGAAGATAATGACAATGTATTTGTAGTGACTCCTGAGATCGGCCTTGAGCTGAATGTTACCCGTTGGTTCCGCGTAGCGGGCACTGTAGGCTACCGCTATGTCGATGGCATCCGCGACAACAGCCCGTACAAATCCAATGCCTTCGACGGTACATTGGCCAACCTGACTTTCCGCTTCGGCTGGTTTGGCTGGGACAGAGATAACTAGTGCGACTAGTCCGAATTGCCTGCTAGTTTTTTCTCCCTGAAGCTCTTGCTGCACTATTGAACTTGTTTAATAATTCGCTTCGCGTCTACTGCGTGGTGCTGCGATAGTCAAAAATCAGGCATTTACGGCTCAATCCACTGGAAAAGAATGAATCACCCGACATTTTTCACTCACTGTAAAAAAATAAAAAACGATGAAAACGATTCAATTCATGCTATTCGCAATCGCTACTGCACTACTGGGTAGCGGATGCTTTATCAATATCGATGACGATGACAGCTTCTCTATCGGCTGCCTTAATGCCGACGGCGCATTTGTGAGCCAAAGCCTGGTCCTTGATGACTTCACCGGTATCAAAAACGAAACCTCTGTGGAGGTCTTCATCCGGCAGGGCAACGAACAAGAGGTTATCGTGGAAGGCAAAGAGGACGCCATCGAAGAACTCGAACTGGACGTCAGTAACGGCGTTTGGGAAATTGAGTTTGACCGCTGTGTGCGCGACCTGGACGGTATGGAGATATTCATTACGCTGCCGGAACTTCGCCGGGTGTACAGTTCCGGCTCCGGCGATATCATGGGCGAAAACTTATTTCTGACCGAGGATATTGACTTTCAGTTGAGCGGCAGCGGTGATGTCCGTATTGATGCTGAGGCCGATGATATTGATGTCAAAATTACCGGCTCCGGTGATCTAATCATCGGGGGGCTGGCAGATGAAGCCATTTACCGCCTGAATGGTAGCGGTGACGTACAGGCCTTTGGCATGCAGTCCCGTACTGCCGATATTAACATCAGCGGTAGTGGCGGAGCGGAAGTGAGTGTACTGGAGTTCCTGAAGGTCCGCATTTCCGGCAGCGGCGACGTGCGCTTCATCGGCTCGCCCGAGATCGACGTCAACATCACCGGCTCCGGCGATTTGATTGATGAGAATTAGACCATAAGCTGTGGCTAAACCTGACAAGATCACGGGCTGATGCCTGCGGATACTTGTCAGGTTAGCCATTTCATTTCATCGCACGACGATTCGCTCTGTCCGCACCTGATCTCCACTTTGCAATTGCAGTAGGTACAGGCCACCGGGGCAGGAGAGGTCGATTTGCCCGTCAGCGGGCAGATTGGCCCATTGTTGTATTCGTTGCCCCTGTGCGTTGTAGAGCACGCCTGACCATTGAGTAGGGTTTTCTGTTTGGACCTGCAGGGTTTGGCTGGTGGGGTTGGGGAAGACTTTTAAGTCCGGTTTTGCAGTCGTAGTGGTGCTGGTTGGCGTTGCCACCTGGATCCAATAGTAGACTAAAGTGTTCGAAATCCGTTGCCCGTTGCGGAACTCCTCAAGATGATAGGGTACGGTGTAGGATTGACCTGCTGTACCTGGGCTGTCCCAGACCGTTCCGCCAAACAGCGGGTTCTCTACAATTAGCGTGCCGCTCCCTCCGGAATCAACAACATTTACGGGTTGATATCCCGAAAAAGAATCATCTAACTCAGGGACAGAAACCCAAATAGAATCATTATCCGTATCAAAAGGGGTAGGTGAGAAACCCAAAGGCTCATTAACTGGTCCTGTTGCCTCCAAATCTGATACGATAACCGTAGAATTGGTTCCCTGAACCTGAGGGTTGAGAATCGTATAATGGGTTTGAAGAGGCATGGTTGCCCCCGGATCAAGATTAGCGATCGTTTCAGAGAAGCAACATGCGGGTGAAGTTATGGTGTAAGATGCTCTGGCAGGATACGTATGGGTATTGGTATAAAACCGTCTGACTAATTCCGGGGGGATAGTCGTTTCCTGCAAGAGCAATAGCCAACCTGAACTTCCGTCTCCCCAGAAAACGGGTATACTATCTTCTACAGGACTATCAATGGGGCTGATCAGTTGTACACGGGCTTCCAGCGTCAGATAGGCTTCAGGGGTGTCCTCTTGAATAATTCGCATGCTACCAGCCAGGTAAGAACTTTGCGCGTGTACAAAAGAGTAGGTACTTAAGGTTAGCAATAACAGCGTATAAATCACTTTTTTCATAATACTTTGGGTGTTGGATAAAAATAGGCGCAGGGGAACACCGGTTGTTACCTTGTTCCGCTATAACTTTATGACTAAATTCGCGTTCTTAAGATTGGTGGTCACTCCACCTTCAGAAGATACACGAAAAACGGACTAAAAGCAACCCAAAGAATATATGCAGTTCCTCTTCCCGGCTTTTTTGTTTGCACTTGCTGCCCTGGCGATCCCCGTGATCATCCACTTGTTCCACTTTCGCCGGTTCAAGAAAGTGTATTTTACCAATGTGCGCTTTCTGAAGGAAGTGAAGGAGGAGACGAGCGCCCGCTCCCGCCTTCGTAATCTGCTTGTGCTGCTGATGCGGCTGCTGGCAGTGGCTTGTCTGGTGTTTGCCTTTGCCCAGCCCTTTATCCCGCAGGACGATGCCGAGGTGCAGCAGGGCAACAAGGCCGTCAGCCTGTTTATCGACAATTCCTTTAGTATGCAGGCCCTGAGCCAGGATGTGCCGTTGGTGGAGAAAGCCAAACAGCGGGCCCGGGAAATCGTACAGGCCTATGCACCAACCGACGAATTCCAAATCCTGACCAACGACTTCGAAGGGCGTCATCAGCGCATGGTTTCCCAGGAAGATGCGCTGGCGCTCATTGATGAAATCGAGCCAGGCCCGGCGGTCCGGCAACTGTCGGGAGTGCTGACCCGCCAAAGGCAGGCGCTTTCCACAGCAGAGGCCGATAATGAAGTGGTGTACCATATTTCTGACTTTCAGCGTACCATCACGGACATCGAAGCAGTAGCCGATACCACCCTGGAGCTCAACCTTGTGCCTTTGCAAGCTGTCCAGGAAAAAAATATCAGTATCGATTCGGCCTGGTTCATCAATCCGGTGCCCATGCCCAATCAGCCCAACCCCCTCGTGGTGCGGGTCCGCAATCTCACCGAAGCGGCAGCAGAGAATGTACGCCTGGCTATCCGTTACGAAGGGGAGAATAAGCCTGTGGGCACCCTGACCGTACCCGCGGAGTCCACCATCGTGGATACCGTCAATATTTCTATTCAGCGAACCGGCTGGCACGAAGCCCGCCTCAACATCACCGACTTCCCCATTCAGTTTGACGACAATTACCACATTGCCTTCAATGTGAAAGAAAAAATTCGGGTATTATCTATTAACGAGCAGCAGCCCAACCGCTATCTGACCGCCGCTTTTAAGGGCATTAATAACTTTGAAATTGACAACCTGGCTAGTCAGGCGCTGGACTATTCCCAGTTTGGGAATTATGACCTGATTGTTATCAATGACCTGCGTACGGTGTCCTCCGGCCTGGGCTTTGAGCTGAGGCAGTATGTACAAGATGGGGGCAATCTTTTGGTGTTCCCCAACCGCAATGCAGATGTCGGCACCTACCGGGGCTTCCTCACGGGCTTCCCGGCCAATGAGCTGCAGCAATATGAGGAGCGCCCCCGTCAGGTCGGGCAGATCAATACCGAAGCTTTTATCTTTAATGATGTTTTTGAGAACCGCTCTGCTAACCTGAAGCTCCCCGCCACACAGGGCAATTTCAGCCTGAGCAGCTTTGCCAACCGGAGCGAAGAGGCTTTGCTCACCTACCGTGATGGTTCGGTGCTGCTGGCCCGCTATCAGAACGGGCAGGGCAACCTTTACCTCAGCTCCGCCCCGCTGTCGGAGGAATACAACGATCTGGTGCGCAACGGAGAAATCTTCGTGCCCATGTTATTTAAAATGGCAGTCTCTTCCCGTCAGGGGCAGGAGTTGTCCTATACCATCGGGCAGGACGCCACGATTGTCGCCCCCCACGACGCCACGGGCAGCGATATCGTCTACAAACTACAGGGCGAAGCCAAAGAGTTTATCCCCGAGCAGCGCATCATTGGCGCTAAGGTCTACCTCACCGTTGGTCAGCAGGTAGAAAAAGCGGGCTACTACGATCTCTTCCTGCAGCCCGAAAGCCCCCTCGGTACTTACGCTTTTAACTACGACCGCCGGGAGTCTGATCTCGACTACTACAGTCCGGACGAGCTAGCCACCTACGTCGGCCCTCTGGCCAATCTCATTAACGTATCCGACAACGCTGTGCTCACCGCCACGATTGAAGAGCGGAGTCAGGGTATTCCGCTATGGCGCTGGTGCCTGATTTTGGCGCTGGTGTTTTTGGGCGTGGAGGTGTTGCTGTTAAGGTTTTGGAAGGTGTAAGGGGGACCTCAAGACCTTTGCTTCTTTGGTCACATTGCTGTATCTTGAGCGTATAAATCAAATATACCTTTATGAACCATTTTCAACCAACGGGGGTGCGGCCTTGGACACACACAGCATTGCGTACTGTCTGATGCTGATTGGCGTGCTCTTGCTGGGATAGAGTTGTGAGAAGTAGACGCTGCCTTTGCCCTCTGTGAATGCAACAGACACTTTATTGGAAGAAAGTATGGTATTCCGGTCTGAGAAAGGCTCGGTGGCCAATAGATAGGGGCATGTTTAAATTGCAATGTTGGTCCTCCTGATCTTCAATAAAAAACTGTCAACGCATCTTCTCTTTTAACCTTGCTCTCTTTTTAGGAAATGCACTTTTTGAAGATCAGGGGGGCTATAAAAAGTTAAAGCCATGAAAGGCTCCGTGGTCCGGCAAAGGGCGCAGGGGGATGGAGCTTCGGTTTTGAAGTGTAGCATAAAAAGTGTGCCTGCTATCTCCAGCAGTAGTTTATATGCTTTTTACAATGCATGCTTGTCTTTTTGACCGCATTGTTGTAATTTAGGAGCATTATCGTATCTCTTTAAATCAATAACGCGTATGAACAATTCAACAAACGGTAGTGTGACCGTACACATTCCATCCGCCGAAGCCAGAGGGCAAAGGAGGACACACACACTTCGTCCGCCAAGCTACTTAAGCGAAGGAGGACGCGCATCGCGCCCCTTCTGATACTCATTAGCATAATCATGTTGGGCTGGAGCTGTGAGAAGGAGGTACTGCCTTCCCCCGCAATGACAGAAACAGAGGCTTCACCGGAACCCAGTATTGTATTCCGGTCTGAGAAAGACTCAGTGCCCACTATTCTGGGCGCACAGCGCAACAACCCCTACACCGTATCGAATATGACACAGGCTTGGAACGATCTTTTCGGGCAGCACAAAACCTACGCTGCCTTGCCAGCCACCCACCACTATGTGAAGTTCGACCCGCAAAGCCTTGAGGAATATAAGGCGCTGGCAGAAAGCGGGATTACTTATGTGGATTTTCCGCTGGACTACGTAGGAAATACGGTGCAGTTTTGGCGCCTGCTGGGGACCGTGACCGATTACGGCGGGGAGCTCGGCGGCGGCTCCTACAACAACATCCAAACCGAATACAACCTCTGGAACAATCAGGGCGGGCGGGACCACCGCAACTGGTCTGCAGCCACCGTCATGAATGCCCTGCACCATTTCCATACGGAAGCCCAAAATGACGGTATTAACCCACCGCCTATGGGGCTGGATATTTACCTGACGGCTAACCGGACAGATGGTATTGCCCTGATGACTTCGCAGATATCAGACCCCTTTTTAGAGCAGTGGACTGTTCAGGGGCTATTCGGCTCCCAGTTGCTTCCCGATGCTCTGGACAATATCAGTATATTAAGCGTAGTGCCCGATGTAGCGATCGGCTGCAACTTTCAAAACTCCGATCGCCAATGGGCCATTGCGCAGCATGAACTCGCCCACACCTCTCATTTTACTAATGTTGGAGCCGTATTCTGGGGGCAATTAGGGTTAGCGACTCTTAATGCCCGGATTTCTACAGGTTCTTCGTGGGGGGATGAGAATGTGTTTGATGCCGGCCGCCTAGCCATCTGCGAAAGCTGGGCGGAGCACCTGGAGCATGTGTATACGGACCGGGCGTATGGGATTCAAGTAAGTAATACATTTCTGGGTACGTTCATTAATAGATTGGATGCTTGGAGAAACCATCGACTTAATCACGTGCCAATCGGTTTGCATCTGGATTTAATCGATAATGTTGAGCCAGCAACTTCAGATGATAGAATTGGAGGAGGAAGTGGCGCAGTAATGGATAATGTTACGGGCCTGACAAATGGGCAACTATTTTCCGTTTTAGATGCTGCCACTGATGATCCTCAGGTATACCGACAGCGGATTATCAATGATTTGTTGCCTGGTTCGGGGATCGCGGTTGGTGACGTCGACGCACTCTTTAACAGCTATTAGTTTTGCTAATGCCCTGCTTTTATTACTTGAATCTAAGAAAATAGAAGCAGGGCGTTTAAAAATATTTAAAATGCGATTTACAATATTTTTTATTGCATGCCTTAGTCTATTGGGTTCTGGATGTAATAAGGAGTGTCAAAATATTCCCGGAGGGTATACCTTTGAACTTCCTGTCGCAATTAGGCCTATTAATGATACAATAAAAATAGGAGATACACTTCAGATAGAAAGTGTTTTTTCGGAATTGGTTTTTGAACAGAAAACAGGTAAAGCTTTCGAATTAAGAAATTGGGACTTCTATCCTGTTACTACAATGGTGCAAATAGATACCAGCCCGGGAGACAGAGGCGCGTTGGCGGCATTTGACGTGATTGTGGACAGCACCTACGATTATCAGCACTTTGAATCATCGGGCGGCTTCTTTGCATATACAGGTCGTTACAAATATTCTGATGGGCAGTATGAATTGAAATTCCAGATGGTTCCGTTGGAAAGTGGGCTTTATTGTTTCGCACAGGGTAGCTGGCTTTATGACTTTGGGGCAGATCAGTCTTTTGAAGGGAAATGTAGAGGAATAGGCGCTGAAGCGATTGTTTTACAAGCAAACCAAGAACAGACAAACATAGAGTTCCTAAGTGAGAGCCCTGATCCCCATTATAATGATTGGGTGCTGCAGCGTCCGCAGCAAGAGTTTCATAATAATGGCGGTTACTGCTTCTACGTAGTAGAGTGAGATGAAACCTTCATGGAGCGGCAGCGTCGTAATCGGCCGCCCGATGCCAGTAGGATTGCCATCTGCGAAAGCTGGGCGGAGCACCTGGAGCATGTGTATACGGACCGGGCGTATACAGGATTTCCTGCTAGTATCGGGGAGCCTTGGTTAGACAGATTGGATGGATGGAGGAACCACCGGCCCAATCATTGTAATGGGGATCGCGGTTGTCGATGTCGATGCACTTTTTAATAGCTATTAAAAAATAACGGGCGGCATTTATTGCCGTCCACTTTTCTTCTGCTTATGAGAACTTTAATCTTTTTATGCCCCTTTCTCCTGCTCCTCTGCTGGGGCTGCCGAAAGGAATGCCGGGATGCCGACTTCGGCGGTGCCTATCAGTTCGCTATTCAGGCGACATTAAGTCCAGCCAAAGATACCTTCCGGGTAGGAGACACGATCCACATTTCTTCTGTGTTTAGTGAGGATATATTCGAGCGGCAGACGCAAGAATATTACAAGCTCGAAAACTGGCGGTTCTATCCTGTTACCGGAATTGACCAGATTGATTTAGCTGATACTCCACTTGTTCGAGACGCGCTGCTAAGTTTTGATGTAATTGTACCGGAAGGTTTTGACTATATTATTTCTAACTTTATATCCGGTACCGTGGCGCTGATAGGGCAGTATAACTACGAGGACGGAGTGTATTCATTAGAATACAATATTGTACCAAGAGACACGGGATTATTCTATTTTTTTCACGGAGCAGAACAGTCATTCGACGACGACCAAGACTTCCCTGGTCGCTGCCCTCGAGTACCTTCTAATACCAATGTGGAGTTGAATGGAGGTGCAGGGAATAACATCGAGTTTTTGTCTGCCAGCCCTGATCCCCATTACAATGATTGGGTACTGCAGCGTCCGCAGCAAAGGTTTCATGATAATGGCGGCTACTGCTTCTACGTAGTAGAGTGAGATGAAACCTTTATGGGGGCAGCGTCGTAATCGGCCGCCCGATGCCAGTAGGATTGCCATCTGCGAAAGCTGGGCTTCTAAAGCTATTGCTTTCTTCGGCTTTTTAGGGCTTACCCTCCTCATCAACAGTTGCGGTTGCAAGGAAGATGAGTTTGGCGAGTGGATGACGTTGCAGGTACCGGTCCGGTCCGCCCCAGAATATCCTTCTTGCAGGCGACACCTTCCCACTCTCTGGCTTTCTACCTGCCAAAAGAGGGCAGCGCCCACAAAACAACCCCACTCCCAGAGCAGTTATTGAAAATAAAAACCTATGTCCAATCTCACCACCTCCCGCCGCCACTTCCTCCGCCAATCCGCAATGGCTGCCGGCAGCTTACTGGCCGCCCCCGCTCTTATCGGTTGCCAACCCGCAAAGCAACGCCTGGGCGTCGCCCTCGTCGGGCTGGGCGGCTACTCCCGCGGACAACTCGCGCCGGCCCTCCAAATGACGGAGCATTGCTACCTCGCCGGTATCGTCACGGGTAGCCCGGATAAAATTCCGACCTGGCAGCAGCAGTACAGCATCCCGGATAAGAATGTCTACTCCTACGATACGATGCATGAGATCGCCAATAACCCGGATATTGATGTGATTTACATCGTCGTGCCTACCGGGCTTCATGCCAAATACGCCATCCGCGCGGCCAATACCGGCAAACACGTCTGGTGCGAAAAACCTATGGCTATGAATGTGGAAGAGTGCCAGGCCATTATTGACGCCTGCAATAAAAATAGGGTGAAGCTGAGCATTGGCTACCGCATGCAACACGAGCCCAACACGCAAACAGTTATCGAATATGCCCAAACGAAGCCCTACGGTGCCCTACAATCAGTAGAGGCGCTGGCGGGATACGCCGGGTCGGGAGAGGGGAGTGGCTGGCGCTTTCAGGCCGATATGGGCGGTGGCGCGCTCTATGATATGGGCGTGTACACCATCAACGGACTGCGTTACGCTACGGGTATGGAACCCCTGCAGGTGCGCTCAGCGTCCCGGGATGTTCCCAACGAAGTGGATGTCACCACGTCCTTCGAGCTTACCTTTCCCAACGATATTCAGGGCACTGGGAAAACGAGCGTGGTGGAAAGCATCAACCGCTTGCGGGTGGACTGCGCCGATGGCTGGTACCAACTGCAACCCATGCAGTCCTACAGCGGTGTGCAGGGCATCACCAGCGATGGCAAGCGGCTGGACAAGCCCGTCAAAGATCAACAAGCCAGGCAGATGGATAATGATGCTTTGGCTATTTTAAATGACACGCCTGTTCTGGTGCCGGGAGAGGAAGGCCTTCGGGATATCCGCATCGTACGGGCGATTATAGAGGCGGACCGTACAGGGGAAATGGTGGATTTGTAATACCTCCTGAAAAAGGGCACAACACTGCAAAGCCCTACTTAAAACACCCCACTACCATAACCAGCTGTCGCCCTTTGGGCGACCCCTGATCACCCTTCGACCCGGTGCCGCTCCAGCTCCTCCAGTGTAGCCCGGATGGTTTCTTTTTGCCGATGGTGCTGTAGCACCGTAGGGGGCACCGCGCGTGCTCCACAGTCAGAAATACCACAGCGCTCGCAGGTGGTATGTACGTCTTTGGCCACGAGGTTTGGATCGTTTAGAAAGCGGAAGAGCCGCTTGAGCTTGTCGTTGACCAATAGGCCGATCGTTACGCTTGAGCTGTTGTCCCTATCCGTGTGGCTGGGTTTGGCAATGGTGATGCACAGATAGGCATTGGGCGTGCCCCAGTAGCGGGAAATTTGCGCCCCGGCAATAGGGCCTTCCGTATTGCTGATGCCTTGCTGGGCCTTCAGTTGCCGGATAAGGTTGATGCTGATCCACCGGCGGCAGTAGTGCTCGTCCAGCTGATTGGCATGCGGGGTGTGCAGCTGTGACAGGTGTATCTCCTTGGTCATTTCAAATTTCTGCAGGTCAGGGCGGGCGAAGAACCGCAGAAAGAATAAGTCCTGAATATCGAAGTGGCGGGGCAGAAGGTTGGCCAGGCGCTGTATGAGCATCTCAGAGGTGACCTCGTACTTGGCGAACAGTTTCAGGAAAGCCTCCGCGTTCCAAATGCGCCAGCTTGCCATCGTCTCAATATCATCGATCATTTCCTGCTCGTCCATCAGGAGTGCGACCGAGAAGTAGGAGGCTTTGAAGTTGTTGAGCAGCTTATCAAAGGAATCGACTTCAATCATTCGGGTCTCATAGGGGCGCTCCCCGAGTTGCAGGAACTGAAACCCAATCTCCTTTCCAAGTAGGGCATTTTCCTGGGCGGAGCTCAGTCCGCTATTCAGGTATAAGGTCTTGTTTTTGACCGAATAATAAGAGCGCACCTCCATCAGGTCGGACCGGCTGCTGAGAAAGTCGCGGTCTGTCGTTACACCGAAGTTCTTGTGCAGCAGTTGCTCCAGTTCGGGCGCTGTAATCCCTGTCTGTTGCTTGAGTTGGTTGGCAGATTTGAAATCCCGGACTGCCTGCTCCAGGTCATCAAAGTAGTTATCGTGAAGGTCTTGGTAAGAACGCAGGGCCGCTTTGTAAAAATCTTCGCCCTGTAGGTGGTGATTGCGCACAATTTTGATGACCGTACTGATGAACGCATTGACCTTGTCTGGTGTCACGGAGAGCAGCTCAATCAGTTTCGGAGTGTTGATACCGAAGAGCTCGAGCGGGAAGATTTTGAGGAAGTCCGAGTGGATCAGGTCGATGATGGGCTTCAGGCGCTTGTCGGCATCCAGCGAGACCAGGTAGTTGTACTCGGTATCCAAAGCGCGGGCCAGTGCCAGTATTTTATCAGCTTTGGGGTACTTTTTGCCTTTCTCAATATTGTGCAGGTAGGAAATGGCCAGCCCGGTCCGGTCGGAAAGCTGTTGGTAGGACAAGTCCTGCTCCTGTCTTAGTTGGTGCACCTTGAGCCCGAAGATGAGTTTAACCGTATCGATTTCTTTTAGCATAGCTGCAAATTTAAGCATTTGAAAAAAAATCTGCTAGAGAAATTTTCTCTAACTGAGAAAAACGTCTTTCTTTGCCTCAACGTTTCGGAAATGCACTGCCGTAAAGGTGGGGCCAAATTATTCTTGTATAGTAAAACTAACCTTCCTAAAAAATGGAGAAGTTTGAGATCAAAAATCCTGCTGCAACACTGGAAACACTGGGCATCAAGCAGGTCAGGAACGCCTATTGGAACCTGAGCCCGGAAGCCCTCATTCAGGAGACGATCCAGCGCGGGCAGGGCGCTCTGACTGACCTTGGCGCTATCGCTATAGAAACAGGGGAGTTTACGGGCCGCTCTCCGCAGGACCGGTTCATCGTTGAAGATGCGGCCACCAGAGATTCGGTTGATTGGGGCAGCATCAACAAGCCCATCGAAAACCGCTATTTCCAACAGCTCAAAGGCAAAATCATTGATTACCTGTCAGACAAAGATGTCTTCGTGCGCGATGCGCATGCCTGTGCAGATGATCAATACCGCATGAACATCCGTTTGGTAAGCGAATACCCCTGGAGCAATCAGTTTGCCTACAATATGTTCTTGCGCCCTACCGGTGAGGAACTGGCTGGTTTCGAGCCGGAGTGGAGCATACTCTGTGCGCCGGGTTTCCACGCTGATCCTGAAGTAGACGGCACCCGTCAGCACAACTTTGCCATCATCAACTTTTCAGAAAAGCAGATCATCATCGGTGGCACGGGCTACACCGGAGAGATTAAGAAAGGGATTTTCTCTGTACTAAACTATGTACTGCCCAAGCACCACGATGTGCTGGCCATGCACTGCTCTGCCAATGTGGGGCAGGAGGGCGATACCGCGGTCTTCTTTGGCTTGAGCGGCACCGGCAAAACGACTCTTTCCGCTGACCCCAACCGTAACCTCATTGGGGACGATGAGCACGGCTGGTCGGAGAACGGCATCTTTAACTTCGAAGGTGGCTGCTACGCCAAAACTATCGACCTTTCCGAGAAAAAGGAGCCGGAAATCTACCATGCCATCAAGCATCGGGCTATCCTGGAAAACATCAAATGCTACCCTGGTACCCGTACTCCGGACTTTGAGAATAGCGAGATTACGGAAAACACCCGGGTATCGTACCCGATCTACCATATCGACAATGCATTGGAGCCTTCGCACAGTGGGCACCCGACTAACATTTTCTTCCTGACCTGTGATGCGTTCGGCGTATTGCCCCCAATCAGCAAACTGACGCCCGGGCAGGCCATGTACCACTTTATGTCTGGCTATACCGCAAAGGTAGCGGGCACAGAAGCTGGTATTACGGAACCGCAAGCCACGTTCTCCGCTTGCTTCGGTGCGCCATTTATGCCTCTGCACCCCGCCGAGTACGCTGAGATGCTGGGCAAAAAGATGCAGCAGCATAATGTGAATGTCTGGCTGGTGAATACCGGTTGGACGGGAGGATCTCACGGTACGGGCCATCGCATGAGCCTGAAGTACACCCGTTCAATGATCACGGCTGCCCTGCGCGGCGAGCTGGACAAAGTGAACTACCACACCCACGAAATCTTCGGCCTGGATATGCCAGCAACCTGTCCTGATGTACCGCATGAGGTACTCAATCCTAAGCAAACCTGGGCAGATGCGGATGCCTACGAGGCTAAAGCCAATGATCTGGCCGAGCGTTTCAATAAAAACTTTAAAAAATTCGCTGCGAAAAGCAGTGATGAAATCCTTGCAGCTGCGCCGAAAGTACTGGCCAGCTAGTAAGTTTATCTCTCAGCCCTACACTACTTTTACCAAATTGAACTTACGCCCCGGCAAAGCAACCGGGGCTTTTTTGTGGTAGGGCATGGGGCAATAAAACAACAGATTTAAATCCTTTGTGTGCAAGTGGCGCGTCAGGTATTTGGATCGGCAAACTTGTTGAAAGAAGGGTTTGTCCAATTTTCAATAGAAAGGCTGGATATTCGCCTCAAATGTCTTTCGTTGTTGGTAACCATAATCAAATCCCTCTCTGCCGCTGTAGAACCAATCAAAAGATCAAAATCTGGAATAAGCTTACCAGCGGTTTTAAGTTTTACTTTTTCCAGTGCAAATCTATCATAAACCGCTTCAATAGGGATTACGGTAAATAGCGTCTCAATTACTTGAATATCTTTGATATGTTTTTCGTACTGCTCGCTTTTTCTTGCGCCATAAATCAGTTCCAGGATCGTGATCTCACTCACAAAACAATGCTCTGGCTTTACTTCCTTTATCTTCTCGTTTATCGAGTACTTTCCTCTAACTAGACTTTGGACGTGCTAGAGGTAGATTTTGAAAAGACAGAACAACACCGGAGCTTTGGGTTGTGAAAAAGAACAAAGCCACCGAGTCGTTCTGCCACTCAATATTACAACTGGAGGTTGGAA
>Ga0307978_1000527_pt1 | contig 31861 bp, 23 predicted proteins | sample OrgLakmetage1056_FD_203151 | JGI IMG/M metagenome (GOLD analysis project Ga0307978, IMG submission 203151) | Saline water microbial communities from Organic Lake, Antarctica - #1056 | ecosystem: Environmental > Aquatic > Non-marine Saline and Alkaline > Saline | place: Antarctica: Organic Lake...
CTGTCAATCGAGGCAAAATCACCTCGACCAACAGCACACACCCAACATCACAAATCGCGAAACAAATCCCAGCTCAGTGCAACGCCAGAAACAAGCGCCCCTATCGCGGAGCGATTTAGTGCATTGAAGAGAACGGTATCGAATTTGCCCGCCGCGAAGTGCGTGTGGCGATGCCTTCAATGGGGAATGCCCACGAGTTGACTGCGGAAGACACTGCCGCAATTTCGGCCGCTGCATCTCAAGCCGCCCAGCAACAGCTTGCTGAAACAGGCGAAAAGGACGGCGGGAGATAAGCTGAGGACGTCCGAGAGCATTCCAAAATTCACATTTCTTGGAACTTGCAGAAACGCCCCCGGATAACACCACACAAAACCTCACTCAAAACCAAAGCAGTTGTTAAGTACTTTCGCCTTTCGAGCAGTAGCAGACCTTCAAATGCTTCGCGTCATCGTTCAAAATGAATTCCAGGCAGCACCATCGCCGCATCTTGTGCATAGGTCCGGTTTGCGGTGATTGGGTCGGCTGATGACGTAATGGTCAAATTCACCTGATGTTCAACACACAGTGCGCGCCATCTCAGCCAAGACAAACGGATTGAGGGTACCAATGGGGGATCGAACCAAACCAGATAAATATCATTTATTTTGATATTTTTGCCAACACAAAGTGAAGACGTGGGGCACCTTCTGATCAACAATAGGGCGTTTTGTTTACTGCGTGGTGTCTTTTGGTATCGGGCCGCGAAAACTGCGCATCAACTCGATACATGCCTTGACGAAAAACGCCCCGCACTTTCGTACGGGGCGTTGTGGTTCAATGAACTGATGTGATCAGCGGTGCAGGTCGAAGCGGTCGAGCTCCATTACTTTGACCCAAGCGTTCACAAATTGCTTCACGAATAGCGCCTCACCGTCGTCCGCCGCGTAGACTTCGCACAGCGCGCGCAGTTGGCTGTTGGAGCCAAACACGAGGTCCACACGCGTACCCGTGCGCTCTACGTCACCTGAGGCGATGTCGCGCGCTTCAAAGACATCTTCGGTCTCCGTCGCGGCCTTCCACGTCACGCCCATATTCATCAGCGCGCGGAAGAAGTCGTTGCTCAATGTGCCCGGCGCGTCCGTCCAGACGCCATGGCTGGTGCCCTCGTAGTTGGCGTCCAGCACACGCAGGCCACCGACCAGAACGGTCATTTCCGGCGCTGTCAGCGTCAGCAATTGCGCGCGGTCAACCAACAGCTCCTCGGCCGAGACATTGAACTCGCGGCTTTGGTAGTTGCGGAAACCGTCCACGACCGGCTTGAGCACATCGACACTTTCGACGTCCGTCTGCTCTGCTGTGGCATCACCACGGCCTGGCGTGAAGGGTACGGTCACATCGTGCCCGCCCGCTTTGGCGGCGGCTTCCACGGCGGCTGTCCCGGCCAGCACGATCATATCGGCCATCGACACTGGCTTGCTGAAATCTGCGCGGATGCTTTCCAGTTTGTCTAGGACCTTGGCCAGCTGCTCGGGCTGGTTGACCTCCCAATCCTTCATCGGCGCGAGACGGATGCGCGCACCGTTGGCGCCGCCCCGCTTGTCCGAGCCGCGGAAGGTGGAGGCGGACGCCCAGGCGGTCGAGACCAGCTCACCCGTGCTCAGGCCGGAGGCGAGGATCAGCTTCTTCAGCTCGGCCACATCCGCATCGCCCACCAGCGCGTGATCGGGCTCCGGCACAGGGTCCTGCCAGATCAGCACTTCGGCTGGTGCTTCTTTGCCCAGATAGCGCGTTTTGGGGCCCATATCGCGGTGGCACAGTTTGAACCACGCGCGCGCGAAGGCGTCGGCGAACTCATCGGGGTTGGCATTGAACCGCTTGGAGATTTCCAGATAGGCGGGGTCCACCTTCATCGCCATGTCTGCCGTGGTCATCATCGGCGGGTGCTTGGCGTCGGAATGCGCGTCCGGCACGGCGTCTGCCATGGCTCCGCCTGCGGGCTTCCACTGATGCGCACCAGCGGGAGATTTCGTCAGCTCCCACTCATTGCCCAGCAGCGTGTCGAAATACGACATGTCCCATGTGATCGGCGTCGACGTCCACGCGCCCTCGATGCCGGAGGTGATGGCGTGCACGCCCTTGCCGCTCTCGAATGTCGACAGCCAGCCGAAGCCTTGAGCCTCGATCGCACCGCCCTCAGGCTCCGCGCCGACGTGGGCCGCGTCGCCCGCGCCATGCGCTTTACCAAAGGTATGACCGCCTGCGACCAGCGCCACAGTCTCCTCGTCGTTCATCGCCATCCGTCCGAACGTATCGCGGATGTCATAGGCCGAGGCTTGTGGATCGGGATTGCCGTCCGGTCCTTCCGGATTGACGTAGATCAGGCCCATCTGCACGGCGGCCAACGGGTTTTCCAGCTCACGCTTGCCGGTGTAGCGGGTGTTCGGTCCACCGGACGCCTCGAGCCAGATCGCCTCTGACCCCCAATAGATATCCTCTTCGGGCTCCCAGATGTCCTCACGACCGCCTGCGAAACCAAAGGTCTTGAACCCCATATCTTCAAGCGCTGCGTTGCCCGCGAGGATCATCAGGTCGGCCCAGGAGATCTTGTTGCCGTATTTCTGCTTGATCGGCCACAGCAGGCGGCGCGCCTTGTCGAGGTTGCCGTTGTCGGGCCAGGAATTGAGCGGCGCGAACCGCTGGGTGCCGGAGGTGGAACCGCCTCGCCCGTCCGCCGTGCGGTAGGTACCGGCAGAGTGCCACGCCATGCGGATGAAGAACGGGCCGTAATGACCGTAATCCGCGGGCCACCACTCTTGGCTGTCTTTCATCAAAGCATAGATATCGGACTTCACCGCGCCGAGATCAAGCTGCTCAAACGCGTCCGCGTAATCGAAAGTGCCGCCCAATGGGTCGCCCACCGGCTGGTTCTGGTGCAGCATCTTGAGGTTGAGCTGGTTTGGCCACCATTCGCGGTTGGAGCGCGAGGAATTGCGCGTCTGCTTGCCCGCGCCAAATCCCATGGGGCAGCCGCCCTGTGCACCGTTGTCTGATCCGTCCATTGCTCTCTCCAATCGATATGAATGTCGCAGGGGGATTCGCCCCCTCTGGAATGGTTCTAACAAACTACGGCCATATCTATAAGTTGGAATTTCCGATAGGCGTGATAGGATCCTGTTATGATCAACTTCACATTGAAACAGCTGAGATATTTCGAGGCGGTCGCGCGGATGCGCCATTTTGGCCGCGCCGCCGAGACCTGTGCCATCTCACAGCCCGCCCTATCGGCACAGATCGCCGCGTTGGAAGGCGCGCTTGGCATGCAGCTGTTCGAGCGCAGCGCGCGACAGGTGCGCCTCACGCCCTTCGGAGAGCAGTTCGACACCAACGCGCGCGAGATTTTGCGAAGGGCGGAGGCCCTGTCGGATATGGCGCGCGGGGCGGGCGGTGACGCACTCACCCGCCTGCGCATCGGCGTGATCCCTACCATCGCGCCCTATCTGCTGCCCTCCGTGATCGGCCATATCACCGCCGCACACCCGGAGATCGACCTCATGGTGCGCGAGACGATGACACATAAACTTCTGGCGGAATTGAGCGACGGCAAGCTTGATTGCGCCATCGTGGCCCTGCCCGTGTCCGAGCCTGCCTTCACTGAGGTCTCGCTGTTCGACGAGGCGATGGTGCTGGTGCGCCCCGCCCGTGACGCAGGCCGCCCGGTGCCGGATATGGACACTCTGGCGCAGATGAAGCTGCTGCTGCTCGAAGAGGGGCACTGCTTTCGCGATCAGGCGCTGTCGTTTTGCTCCACGCGTAACGCGCTGCCACGCGAGGGGCTGGACGGCTCCTCGCTCACGACGTTGGTGCAGATGGTGAGCGCGGGCATCGGTGTGACGCTGATCCCGGAGATGGCGATCCCGGTGGAGACACGCTCCGCCACGGTGGATGTAGTCGCCATGCCCGACCCTGCCCCGCAGCGCCGCGTCGGCATGATCTGGCGCAAAACCTCCGCGCTCGCAGCACAGCTCGACGCGATTGCAGGCCTCGTGCGCGAGGCCGGTACGGTGCCAAGACAACCGCTCCCGTAGGACGGGTGAAACCCACGCCTCCCCCCCAGATCGCGCCCCACGCTCTAAGCCTGCATCAGCACCTTGCCGAATTCTTCGCGCAGCAGGTTTTTCTGCACTTTGCCCGTCGCCCCAATGGGCAGTTCCTCGACGAAGATTACCCGATCGGGGATCTGCCAGCTCTCGACCTTGCCCTTGTAGAAGGCCAGCAGCTCTTCTTCGCTCACCTCATCCGCCTTGATCGCGACGATGACCGGGCGCTCGTCCCACTTTTCATGTGCGGCGGCGATGGCGGCGGCATTGGCGATGGCGGGATGCGAGATGGCGATGTTCTCCAACGTCACGGTGGCAATCCACTCGCCCCCCGATTTGATGATGTCCTTGGAGCGGTCGCGGATGATGACATAGCCCTCGGCGTCAATCGTCGCCACATCGCCGGTGTCAAACCAGCCATCTTCGGTGAGCGCGCTCGTGTCCTTGCCGAAATACCGATCCACGATCCACAGACCGCGAATTTGCAGATCGCCCTGTGCGGTGCCGTCATGAGGCAGCGTGGTGCCCGCCTCGTCGAGCAGCCGCAGGTCGACACCGTAAGGGACCCGCCCCTGCCCCAGCCGGATCGTGGCCTGTTCCTCGGCGCTCAACTTTGCGTGGCGCTGAAGCAGCTGGTTGGCCGTGCCCAGCGGCGAGGTCTCCGTCATGCCCCAGGCGTGAATGAGATCGACGCCATATTCGGCGAACCTCGGTATCATGGAAGGCGGGAGCGCGGAGCCCCCTACGACGGTGCGCGTGAGGCTCGGCACTTTCGATCCCGTCTCCTTGAGCGCGGCGAGCAGACCCATCCAGATCGTCGGCACGCCCAGCGCCAGCGTCGTCTCCGTACTGTCGATCAGATTTACGATGCTTTTGCCGTCAAGGTGCGGACCCGGCAGCACCAGCTTGCATCCCGTCATCGCCGCGATATATGGCACGCCCCATGCGTTCACGTGGAACATGGGCACAACAGGCAGCACGGTGTCGCGCGCCGACATGTTGAGCGCATCAGGCTGGTTCGCCGCCATCGTATGCAGCACCGTTGATCGGTGTGAATAAAGCACGCCCTTGGGATCGCCTGTGGTGCCGGAGGTGTAGCACAGGCTCGAGGCCGCGTTCTCGTCCAAATCGGGCCAGGGCTCAGCGGAGTCGCCCGTCTCCAGCAGGTCGTCGTAGAAAATGAGGTCGGGGATGGCTTCGGCCGCCGCCTCGTCGCGCGGGCCCATCATCACGATGTGCTTGCAGTATTTCAACGCCGGTGCGAGTTTCGCCGCTGCTGGTACAAAGGTCGCATCGATGAACAGCACCTGATCCTGCGCGTGGTTGATCACGTAGACCATCTGCTCCGGCCCCATGCGCGGGTTGATCGTGTGACAGACATATCCGCCCCCTGCTACGCCGAAATAGATCTCCAGATGCCGCCGGTTGTTCCACGCGATCGTACCGCAGCGCGCCCCCTGCTCCAGCCCCAGCTTGCGCAGCGCGCTCGCTAGGCGCCGTGCGTTGGCGCCGACCACGCTCCAAGTGGTATGCTCGACACCGCCCGTCGTTTCGACCGAGACGATCTCGCCTGCGCTGTGAAACCGCGCGGCATGGTCAATCAGGCTGCCGATGGTGAGCGGCATTTGCATCATTTGTCCAAGCATGGGGAAACTCCTGTTCTGTCGGTTATCGAGCCGCGATAAAATATGCTTTGTCCAGTTTGAGCAGATTGGCGGTATGTTCTGCAATCATAATCGTCGGCGCGTTTGCGTCGCCGTCGGGCATCGTCGGCATCCCGGTGGCCTCGATGACGCGCAATCCTCCGGTCGCTTCTGGTAGCCTGGCTCCTTGCGCAGCACCTCACATTCTCATCCATCACAGCCCCTCGCGTCCTCCGCAGGAGGTTGCAGCGTCTTGTGCTGAGCGCGGGCGAAACCCAAGCGTGAGATCACGGGCGTGCGGCATCACCCCCGAAGGCTGGCGTCGCTTGAGCGGGGCTGAGACGCGAGCTGCAATAGATGCTTAATTGAGCAGCCGTCGCTTCTTGCGGCATTGCCTTCGCCCCCTCGTCTGTCTCCCTCTTGACTCCTGCTCCACACAAACCATTCTGGCATTGGTTCGCAAAAGTTTTTGACCAGATCGGAATCAAAACACATATGTTGTCGCCTGACCACACGGATGCATCTCCCCAGACGTTGCTGTCGCTGACAGATCTCGTCCTGCGATTTCGGGGCCAGAGCAATGATGTGATCGACGGCGTCAACCTGACGGTGACCCGCGGTGAGGTTCTGTGCGTTGTGGGCGAATCGGGCTGTGGCAAAAGCGTGACTGCGATGGCGCTCATGGGTCTGCTACCGGCTGATGCTGCGCGTATTTCCTCAGGAAATCTCGAAATCGACGGTACGCAGATTGATCTGGCACGTATGACGCTCCCCACTCAGATGCGCGGCAATCACCTGGCGATGATCTTTCAGGAGCCGATGACGTCGCTCAACCCTGCGTTCACCATCGGCAACCAGATCGAAGAAGCCGTGCAACGCCATCGCGGCGGCAGCCAGTCACAAGCCCGCGCACGGGCCCTCGAGATGCTGCAGCGTGTCGGCATCGCCGATCCGGAGCAGCGTCTGTCAGAATACCCGCACCAATTGTCCGGTGGTATGCGCCAGCGCGTCATGATCGCCATGGCCCTCGCCAACGACCCGCAAATCCTCATCGCAGATGAGCCTACGACCGCGTTGGATGTGACGATACAGGCCCAGATTCTCGATCTGATCCGTGATCTTCGCGACGAGACCGGGATGGGCACGATCATGATCACCCATGATCTGGGGGTCGTGGCCGAAATCGCCGATACGGTCGCTGTGATGTATGGTGGGCAAGTGGTGGAGACCGGGCCGGTGGCGGAAGTTTTCAACAATCCGCAGCACCCCTACACGATCGGTCTGATGACCGCGATGCCGCAGCTCGACATGCCGGGAACGCGGCTGGCCATTGTGCCCGGCACGGTGCCGACGGTCGCCAATATGCCAACGGGATGCCGGTTTCGCACGCGCTGCGCCTTCGCCACGCACACCTGCGAGACGCGGCCGCCGCTCATGGACCTTGCGCCGGAGCATGGCGTGGCCTGCCATTACGCCCCACTCGAGACCCATCTGACGGTGTCCGCATGAGCGGTGATGTCATCCTCGAAGCGGTGGACGTGGTCAAACATTTCGGCGGCGGTGGCGGATGGTTGTCGCGCGGCCCAGTCGTGCGCGCGGTCGACGGCGTCTCGCTTGCCGTGCGGCGGGGAGAGACCTTCGCCATCGTCGGGGAAAGCGGGTGCGGCAAATCCACCCTCGCCCGCGTGCTGATGCGGCTTGCGTCCCCCACATCGGGCAATGTTGTCTTTGATGGGCGCGACGTCAGCACCGCCAGTGGCACCGCCTTGCAGACCCTGCGCCAGCGGATGCAGTTCATCTTTCAGGACCCGTTCTCATCACTCAATCCGCGCATGAGCGTCGCCAAGCTGGTGGGCGAGCCACTGGAGGTGCACGCCCCGGAGTTGAGTGCCGCGCAACGGCGCGACCGGGTCGCGGAGCTGCTGCGTAAGGTCGGGCTGCGCGCGGAATACGCCGAACGCTACCCGCATGAGTTCAGCGGCGGCCAACGCCAGCGGATCGGGATCGCGCGTGCGCTGGCATCGGGACCGAAACTGATCATCGGGGATGAGCCTGTGTCCGCCCTCGACGTCTCGGTGCAGGCGCAGGTGATCAACCTGTTAGGGGATTTATCGCGCGATATGGGCCTCACGCTGGTGATCATTGCGCATGATCTGGGCGTGATCCGCCACATGAGCGACCGGGTGGCGGTGATGTATCTGGGGCGCATCGTCGAGAGCGGCCCTACCGAAGAAGTCTACACAAGTCCCCGCCATCCCTACACCCGCGCTCTGCTGGCCTCGATCCCGACGATGGGCGGCAGGCCTGCCGGCACCAGAGCCGCGGTGTTGGGCGAAATGCCCAGCCCGACCGCCCCGCCTCCCGGATGCCGGTTTCACACCCGCTGCCCCCATGCGCAGGCGCTGTGCAAAACCGAAACACCGCCGCTTCAAGGGGCGACGCCCCACGATCATCACGTGGCCTGCCACTTCTGGGATACCCTGCCCGATGCGCCGCCACTTCCCCCGACCCCGGCAAAAAGCGCAGACGTTCAAGCGCGCTTCGCGCTCTACCGCGCGGCGGTCGAGGGCGGGACCGTCACCCACAAGACCCACCAACCGACACAGAGGAGCTAATTTATGTTACACCTGAAAACCGCCATGATCACCGCGCTGCTGAGTGCCACAGCACTGAGCGCAAGTCCGGTATTCGCCAAGGACCTGCGCATCGCGTTGCAATCGGATGCAGACGTGCTCGACCCCGATCAATCCCGCACGTTCGTGGGGCGCATCGTCTATGCCTCGCTGTGCGACAAGCTCGTGGATATCACGCCCGATCTGGAGATCATTCCGCAGCTGGCCACATCCTGGACCACGTCCGAAGACGGCACCGCGATCACCATGCAGCTGCGCGAGGGCGTCGTTTTCCATGACGGCACGCCATTCAACTCACAAGCTGTGGCCGATAACATCGAACGCTCCCAGACCATGGATGAGTCGCGCCGCAAGTCCGAGCTGGCCTCCATCACTTCCACCGAAGTGACGGGCGAGTACGTGATCGTGATGAACCTTGCAGGACCCGACGCCACACTGATGGCGCAGCTGGCGGACCGCGCGGGTATGATGGTATCGCCCACCGCAGCAGCGGCGGCGGGCACTGATTTCGGGCTCAACCCGGTATGCTCCGGCGCGTTCAGCTTTACCGAGCGGGTGGCGCAGGACAAGATCGTGCTGACCAAATTCGACGACTATTGGAACGCGGACGCGATCAACTTCGACAGCGTCACCTTCCTGCCCATTCCGGACACGACCGTGCGTCTGGCCAACCTGCAATCGGGCGACATCGATATGCTGGAGCGGCTGGCTGCGACCGATCTGACGCAGGCCCGCGGCGATGACAGCATCGTGGTCGATAGTGCCGTCTCGCTCGGGTATCAGGGCATCACCTTCAATCTCGCCAACGGCGAGAAAGGCGACAACCCCTGGGGCAACGACAAACGCCTGCGCCAGGCGCTCAGCTTTGCCATCGACCGCGAAGCACTCAACCAGGTCGTGTTCGACGGTGCCTTCGCACCGGGCAACCAGTCGTTCCCGTCCTCCTCGCCGTGGTATAACACAAGCCTGCCCGTCGAGCCTGCGAACATCGAGCGCGCACAAGAGCTGTTGGCCGAAGCAGGCTATCCCGACGGGATCGACCTCGAGGTGCAGGTGCCCAATTCGACAGAGCCGCTGGCGGTGATGCAGGTCGTGCAGGCCATGGCAGCACCCGCCGGGATCAACATCTCGCTCACCTCCAAGGAGTTTGCCACGTTGCTCTCGGATCAGTCGGCGGGCGACTATTTCGCCAGCCAGATCGGCTGGTCGGGTCGTGTGGACCCCGATGGCAACAACCACCAGTTCGCCACCACTGACGGCGGGATCAACGACAGCAAATTCTCGGACCCCAAGATGGACGAGCTGTTGAATGCCGCACGCATTGCCGGCACCACGGCAGAGCGCAAGGCGCTCTATGACGAGGCGACGGCGATCATGCTCGACGAGTTGCCCCGCCTGTTCCTGTACCACGTAAATTGGATCTGGGCCTATAACGACAGCCTCAAGGGCTTTACCCCCTACCCCGACGGTATGATCCGTCTGGAAGGCGTCACCTGGGAGGAGTGATCCACCCGCGCCCGCGCCGCGCCTTTGAGGCCCGGCGCGGGCATTGATCCAAGGAGCCCGCCATGCTGCCGTTTCTGCTACGCCGCATTCTGATCGCGATACCGACGATCTTGCTGATCTCGATCTTCGTGTTCGCGTTGCAAAAACTATTGCCCGGCGATCCGTTGCTGGTGCTCGCCGGGGAGGAGCGTGACCCCGAAACGCTAGCTTTCCTGCGCGAAAAATACCGCCTGAACGATCCGATCTGGATGCAGTATCTGGCGTGGATCGGCAATGCGTTGCAAGGCGATCTCGGTACATCGCTGCGCACCAACCAGCCGGTGACGGAGCTGATCGCCCAAAAGCTGCCGGTCACGATCCAGCTGGCCGTGATGTCCATGATCTTTGCGCTGGTCATCGGCATCCCGGCGGGGATTCTGTCCGCGGTCAAGAAGGGCACGGTCACGGATTACATCGCGAATTTCGTTGCCCTGTCGGGCTTGTCGATCCCGAACTTCTGGCTGGGCATCATGCTGATCCTGCTGGTCGCGGTGAAATGGCAGCTGCTGCCGGCCTCAGGCTACGTGCCGTTGTCGGAAGATTTCTGGCGGTCCATCACGACGATGCTGATGCCGTCTTTCGTCCTCGGCACAGCACTGGCCGCCACGCTGATGCGGCACACGCGGTCCTCGATGCTCAGCGTGCTGAGCGCCGATTACGTGCGAACCGCGCGCGCCAAGGGGCTGGCGGAGCGGGTCGTGATCCTCAAGCACGCGCTGCGCAACGCCCTCACGCCAATCGTGACGCTCACAGCGCTCTTGTTCGGGGAGTTGGTCGCCGGTGCCGTCCTGACGGAGCAGATCTTCACTATTCCCGGCTTTGGCAAGCTTATCGTCGATGCGGTTTTCAACCGCGATTATGCGGTGGTGCAGGGCGTCGTGCTGGTGACTGCGGTGGGCTTTATCTTCATGAACTTGCTTGCGGATGCCTTGTACTTCGTCCTCAATCCGCGCCTAAGGGGGCACTGACATGACCGACACCAGCGCGCCCCGCGCCCCCCTCACCGCCGATCCGGTCCTCACCGCCAAGCCTGAAAGCCGCGTCTGGAAGAAGTTCCGTCGTCACAAAAGTGCGATGGTCGGTGGCATTCTGGTCGCCTTTTTCGTGATCATCGCGCTCGCGGCCCCGCTTCTGCCGATCCCCGATCCGGCGGCGACCGATTGGGGCGCGGTGCGAAAGGCGCCAAGCTGGGCGCATTGGATGGGCACTGACGAGATCGGCCGCGATGTGATGTCGCGCATGATCTGGGGCGCGCAGGCCTCGCTTTTGGCCGGTGTCGTCTCCGTCAGCATCGCAGTATTGGTCGGCGTGCCACTGGGCATCATCGCGGGTTTTTTCGGCGGCTGGACCGATGCCGTGATCTCGCGCTGCACCGAGGCGCTTCTGGCAGCACCGTTTTTGATCCTCGCCATCGCGCTCGCCGCGTTTCTGGGGCCTTCGCTCACCAACGCGATGATCGCCATCGGCATCTCGGCCACGCCGATCTTCATCCGCCTCACGCGCGGCCAGGTCATCAGCATCAAATCGGAGGATTACGTGGACAGCGCACGCGCGATCGGCCTGCCCACCAAGCGCATCCTAAGCCGATATATCCTGCCCAACGTAGCCCCCCCGATCCTTGTCCAGGCAACGCTGACCATCGCCACCGCCATCATCGCCGAAGCGTCCCTGTCGTTTCTGGGCCTGGGCCAGCAGCCGCCCGAGCCGAGCTGGGGATCGATGCTGAACACGGCCAAGAATTTCCTCAACCAAGCCCCGTGGATGGCCCTGTGGCCCGGCCTGTCCATCTTTCTCGTGGTGCTTGGCTTCAACCTTTTAGGCGACGGGCTGCGCGATGCGCTCGACCCGCGCGAACATTAATCTGGAGACCCCATGTCCGACTTCACAACCCGCCCCGAAATTCGAGGCACCTTCGGCGTCGCCACATCGACACATTGGATCGCCTCCGCCGTTGGCATGAGCATCCTTGAGAAGGGCGGCAACGCTTTCGACGCAGCGGTGGCGACCGCGTTCACCTTGCAGGTGGTCGAGCCTCATTTGAACGGCCCCGCAGGTGACATGCCCGCGATCTTCTACTCTGCCACGACCCGCAAGGTCGAAGTGCTCTGCGCCCAAGGTGTCGCCCCCGAAGCGGCAACAGTCGCGCATTACAAGGCACAGGGGTTGACCCTCATCCCCGGCTCCGGGCTCTTGGCCACGGTGGTGCCCGGCGCCTTCGACGGCTGGATGCTAATGCTGCGCGACCACGGCACGATGGATCTGCGCGAAGTGATGCAGCCCGCCATCGACTATGCCCGCGACGGGCATCCCATGCTGCCGCGGGTCGCGGGTACGATTGCCGGGCTGGCCACTTTCTTTGCTGACGAATGGCCCACCTCCGCCGCCGTCTGGACACCGGGGGGCGAGCCGCCTGCCGCCCATGCGCTGTTCAAAAATCCCGATCTTGCCGCCACATACGACAGGTTGGCCGCAAGCGAGGGCGACACCCGTGAGGCCCGGATAGACGCCGCGCGCGCCGCGTGGCGGGAAGGGTTCGTATCGGAGGCGATTTTCGACTATCTCAAGGACGCCTGTGTCATGGACGTGTCGGAGGCCAAACACGCCGCCGTGCTCGACCCCGCCGATCTGGCCGAATGGCGCGCGACCTTCGAGGCACCCTTGTCATACGACTATCACGGCTGGACCGTGCACAAGACGCAGGCCTGGTCGCAGGGTCCAGTGATGTTGCAGGCCCTCGCGATCCTCAAAGGCATCGATCTGGCGGCCATGAACCCCAACGGGCCTGAGTTCGTGCACACCGTGATCGAGGCCATCAAGCTCGCCTATGCCGACCGCGAGGCCTATTACGGCGACCCTGATTTCAGCGATATTCCCATGGATGTCCTGCTCAGCGATAGCTACAACGACGCCCGCCGCGCGCTTATAGGAAACGATGCCTCGACCGCGCAGCGACCCGGCCGCGTGCCGGGGTTCGAGCATCTCGCCGATGCCTACATCGAGCGCGCCCAGCGCGATTTCAAGGTGGGGAACGTCGCGGCCCAGGAGCCGACGATGTCGCATCTGACCGAGAAACGCGGCGATACCGTGCATCTCGATATCATCGACCGCTGGGGGAACATGGTATCGGCCACCCCCTCAGGCGGTTGGTTGCAAAGCTCACCGGTCATTCCCGGTCTCGGCTTCCCGCTCAATTCGCGTGCACAGATGTACTGGCTCGAAGATGGACTGCCCACGTCGCTGGTCCCCAAATCCCGCCCGCGCACCACCCTGACGCCCAGCCTCGCTGAAAAGGACGGCACGCAACTCGTCTTTGGCACGCCGGGCGGAGATCAGCAGGATCAGTGGCAGCTGATCTGGTTTCTGCGCTTTGTGCATTTCGGCCTCGGCCTACAGGAAGGGATGGACGCGCCGCTGTTTCACTCCATGCACTTTCAGGGCTCTTTCTTCCCGCGCGAGGTGAAAACCGCCGAGATGATGATCGAGCCGAATGTGGGCGAGGACGTCATCGCCGAACTGCGCGCGCGCGGTCACAAGGTGACCGTGGCCGAGCCCTGGACCGTCGGTCGCCTGACCGCCGCCATGCGCGCGCCAGACGGCATGCTGCGCGCCGCCGCCACACCGCGCCTGATGCAAGCCTATGCGGTGGGCCGATGACCTATTCGTTGATCGCCAAAGATACTGACGGCAGCATCGGCCTGATCGTGGCGAGCAGGTTCTTTGCCTGCGGGGCGGTGGTGCCCTTCGTCTCGGGGTCCGTGGCAGTGGCAAGTCAGGCCTTTTGCAATCCCGTCTGGGGCACGGAGGGGCGGGCCCGCCTCGATGCGGGTGAGACGGCTGAAGAGGTGCTGCAAGACCTCGTCGCACGCGACGCGGGCCGTGATATCCGTCAGGCGCATATGATGGACGCGCAGGGAAGGTTTGCTGCACACACCGGTGCAGGCTGTGTCGATTGGGCGGGTCACAGGGTGGGCGACGCTCACTCGGTCGCGGGAAACATGCTCGCCGGTGCGCGCGTGATCGACGCAGTGTCGGAGGCGTATCTCGCCAATGCCACCCTGCCTTTCGCGGAGCGCCTGATCGCGGCGATGGTCGCCGGCGAGGCTGAGGGCGGCGACAAACGCGGGCGGCAGGCGGCGGGTTTGATCATCCACCGCGGCGAGGCGCACCCATGGCTCGACCTGCGCGCGGACGACCACGCCAATCCGCTGGCGGAGCTGGCGCGGCTGTGGGACGTGGCACAAGAACGCTATGTGCATTTCGCCAAGGGCATGCCCTCCTCCGCCCGCTTCTCCGGCGTTCCCACACGCGATGGCATCGACGCCGACATCGCCGCCGCCGACGCGCGCCGCAAGGCCGAGAACCGCCCAAGCCGCTCGAATGCCACCCCTCTAGAGCCATAACAGTCATTGATCCGAAAGCGTTCCTGCACACCATGGCGGTCGAGAGTAATATCAAGGATACCTCCGCGAAACACCCCGCGGCTCAGGTGCGCGAGCGGCTCCTCGCCCTCATAATGTCAGGTGCCATTGATACCGACGGCAGGTTGCCGACGGAACGTGCCCTTGCCGATCAATTCGGGGTCGGACGCCGCTACGTGCGCCAGGCGCTCGACGCACTCGAGATGGAGGGCCTCGTGTGGCGCAAGCAGGGTAAGGGCACCTTCGCAGGCCAGCCGACCGATCCGATGGGCGATCTCGCCGCGAGGCTCACCGGGGAGACCAACGCACTTGAAGTCATGGAGGCCCGCCTGTGCATCGAGCCGGAGCTTGCCGCGCTTTGTGCCCGGCGCATGACGCCCGAAGAGATCGCGCGCCTGCGAACCCTGGCGCAACGCCAGCTGGAAGCGACGGACGCGCAGGCGATTGAGCTGTGGGACGGCTCCCTGCACCGGCTGATCGCGCAATGTGCGCGAAACCGGCCCTTGCTTATGGCCTTCTCGCTCCTCGACAAGATCCGCTCCAACCCCGATTGGGTCACCCTGCGGTCGAAAAGCCGCGATGGCGCCTCGTTGCAAGTCACGCACAGCGAGCATCTGGCGATCATCGACGCAATCGCGGCAGGGCACGCTCAAGTGGCGCGCACGGCCATGCGGGACCATCTAGAGACGCGGTTTGCCGCGCTTCAGGGTGATCTGGACGGTGCGACGCAGCCGGAACGCGAGGCCTTTTTCATCACCGCCGATCCGTCTCGCTGATCCAGTGATGTGCAGGATGAGCCAGGCGCGCGAATATCCCCTGGGTCGAGGACCCATAAGGACTGCCTCGCTTTTGGGCATAATCCAGTAGCAACCGATTTGTGCAGCGCCGTTTCGGACGGTCAGCTTGCTTTGTCGATATCACCGCGCGTAGCCTAGCTGTATTACCTCTGGCACAGGAAAAGGGCCGTCTGGGCCGCGTCCGTTGGGATGCGGGGCCGGGCCTAACCTTTGTCGTCCGTAAACTACGGTGGACTCCTGAAGAGGACCTTAAAATGACCTATGTCACCAAAACCAACCGGCCCTTGCCGGATCATCTCCTTGCGACTGCCGAAACCTTGCGCGCCGCCCCCGACCCGATCTCGCGGCGAGAGTTTTTGGCGACAGCCAGCACGTATGGTGCCAGCACCGCCGTGGCCTACGGCATGTTGGGCCTGACCGTACCGCAGGCACAGGCGGCCACGGACGCCGCAATCGGCGGCACCGTGCGGATGCAAGCCGTCATCCGCGCCATGAAAGACCCCAGCACTTTCGACTTCAACGCGCTTGGCAATTTCGCGCGTGGCTGGCTGGAGCCGCTGATCGACTACAAAAGCGATGGCACCTATGAGCCCGTCTTGCTTGAATCGTGGGAGGTTTCGGACGATGCCTCCGTCTATACTCTTAATGTGCGTCCTGGCGTCAACTGGTCCAACGGAGACCCTTTCACCGCAGCGGATGTCGTCTATAATCTAGCACGCCTCGCGGACAGTTCTGTCGAAGGAAACTCAATGGCGTCTCGCCTGTCCGCGCTGGTGGAGGCGGAAACAGGAAAGCTGCGCGAGGGCGCGGTCGAGGCCCTTGACGACATGACCGTCCGTCTGACGCTGAGCAGCCCGGATATCGCGATAATCTCCAACCTCTCGGACTACCCGGCGATGATGGTACACCCGTCCTTCATCGCCGACCGGATGATATCGGAACCCGTTGGCACCGGCCCCTACCTGCCCACCCGCTACGAAGTGGGACAAATTGCAGTGCTGGAGCGGAACACGGACCATACATGGTGGAACGCCGGTAATGGCGCATGGATGGACCGCATTGAATTCGTGGACTACGGCGAGGACCCCGCCGCATGGGCCGCCGCAGCGGAGGCCGACGAGATCGACCACATCTATACGACCGAAGGTGAGTTTGTGTCGGTGTTCGATACGCTCGACGGCTGGCGGCGCAACGAGATATCCACGTCAGGAACGATTGTGATGCGCCCCAATCAGACCGCCGAAGTCGATGGGTCGACGCCCTACGCGGACGTCAACACGCGCCGCGCGCTCGCCATGGCTGTCAACAATGCCGTGGTGCTGGAGCTGGGGCTGTCAGGTCAGGGGACCGTCGCGGAAAATCACCATATTGCCCCCGTACATCCGGAATACACCGCGATGCCCGCACCCACCTACGATCCAACCGCCGCCGTCGAGATGTTGGCGCAGGCCGGTATGGCGGATTTCGAGCACAATCTCGTGTCGCTCGACACAGGCTTTCTCAAGGATTCCGCCGATGTGGTCGCGGCACAGCTGCGCGATGCCGGAATAAAGGTGAAGCGCACGGTCATGCCGTCCTCGACCTTCTGGAACGACTGGGACAAGTACCCTTTTTCGACGACAATCTGGAACCACCGCCCATTGGCGATCCAGACCTATGCACTGGCCTATACCAGCGGCGGGACCTGGAACGAAACGGGTATCGCCAACAGCGCGCTCGACGGGTTCATCGCACAGTCGCTGTCGGAGCCGGATGTCAGCAAACGTCAGGCATCGATGGCGCAGGCAGCAAAGATCATGCGCGACGAGGCAGTGATCATCCAGCCCTATTGGAGATCTCTTTTCAATCACCAGAAATCAAACCTGATGGGCGGCGAAATTCATGTCGCACAACAGATTGATCCAAAATACATGTATTGGAACAGCTGACAGGTCATCTGCCCGGTGGTCGCAACCGCCGCCGGGCAGACACCCCTTGAAACCGCAGCGCGCTGTCGCTAATCTGGGTGTATTCTCTGGCACAGAACAAGGGCCATACCGTGCGCGTCTGCGCAGTCCTTGTCGTGTGGTTGCGGATTTCCCCACACCCGTCATGGGCTGACAGGCGCTTTATGATCGCTGCGACGCCTCCTGTGCGCCGCTTTGCTAGGGAACTGAGCCATGACCTTGCTTAACACTCGCCCTCTGACCGCCACTTTCGGTGTCGAAATTGAGGGGATTGATCTCAATGATGTCACCGAGGACCGCCATTTCGCCGATCTGCGCGAGCTGTTCGAGGCGCATTCCGCGCTTCTGTTTCGCGCGCAGTCCATGACCCCTGAAACCCATCTGCGGATCACCGCCCTGTTTGGCCCGATCGAGGACCGCAAGGCAGATGAGCGCAAGGAGGGAGAGATTTTTGAGATACCAGAGGTGTCTAACGTAACCAAAGACGGAGGTCTCACTGGAGAATTGGACCTGCACACGCTCAACCTGCTGGCCAACACCATGTGGCACTCTGACAGCACTTTCATGCCGGTGCCTGCGATCACAAATGTACTGACCGCCCATGTGGTGACAAAAACTGGCGGTGCAACGGAACTGGCCTCCACCCGTGCGGCCTTTGCGCAGATGGACCCCGCGCGGCAGGATACCCTGCGCGGTATGGTTTTTCGCCACCACTTCTCACAGTCCCGCGCCAAGATTTCCGAAGAACTGGCTGCATTGCCAATGTTCCACAAATGGCCCGCGCAGCTTTGGCCCGCGATCTGGAGAAATCCAGTCAATGGCGCTGAGTCGATCTATGTAGCCAGCCACGTAGAGGGTGTGATCGGCATGGAGCAAGACACGGCGATGGAATTTGTGGAGGCGCTTGTAGCGGACTGCACACAGCCTGATTTTGTCTACTCCCATAGGTGGACCCCAGGGGATGTGCTGATCTGGGATCAACGTGCGGTGCTGCACCGTGGCACGCCGTGGCCTGCGGATCAGGCACGACGCCTGACCAGTATTTGCGCCTCGATGACCGCGGCTGACGGGTTGTCCGACATGCGTACGCGGGCGCAAACCCTGCTGGCGGGCCGTGCGTGAGCTGGGCCGCGCTCAGGCAGGCCGTCGAAATCGCAGCGCAGGGTGACCGCGTGGTGCTGCGCGGGCTCCGCGCGCCGGCCTGCGTACTGCCCTTCACCCCCGCAAGCACGGCACTCGATGGGCTTTGCACCATCGACCTCACCATTGAGCGGGGCAAACTGGCACAGATCCGCGCTGCCGCGTCCGGCGCAGGCGAGGGCCTATCCATGGGCCAGCGTATTGTCTGGCCCGCTGCAGTCGATTGCCATACCCATATCGACAAGGGACAGGTCTGGGCGCGCGGCGCAAATCCTGACGGCACCTTTGAGGGTGCGCTGGATCAATCGGGGATCGATGCTGCGACCTATCAGAGCGATGCGGACGTGCGCGCCCGCGCCGGTTTCAGTCTTGCAAGCGCCTATGCCCACGGCACGGCCCTGTTGCGCACCCATGTCGATGCCGCACCTGAGACATTCGACCGCCGCTTTGCCGTCCTGCAAGAGGTGGCGCAGGAGTGGACGGGGCGCGTCGAGGTGCAGCTTTGTCCCTTCTCCGGGGTGCGGGATGATCCGGGCTGGTTGATCCGGCTGGCGCAGGCGGCCAAAGCGACTCGCACCCGAACGCTGAGTTTCTTTCTTCGAGCGGGTACCACGCTCGATGCCGATCTTGACCGCATCATTCGCTGTGCTGCCGACCATGGCCTCGCCCTCGACTTTCACGCCGATGAAACCCTCGATCCGGCCTCCGACTGTCTCGGGTCAATCGCCCGCGCGCTGATCCGTCATCAGTTCGACGGCCCCGTGATGGTCGGGCACTGTTGTGCGCTCTCGGTGCAGGACGATGCGGCGGTCGCGCGCACGCTCGACAGGGTCGCGCAGACGGGTATCGGCATCGTCGCACTCCCGCTGTGCAACATGTACCTGCAAGACCGCTTTGCCGGTCACTCCCCCCGACACCGTGGAATCGCCCCGCTCAAGGAAATCCGCGCGCGCGGGATCCCCGTGGCCATCGGCTCCGACAACACCCGCGACGCGTTCTATGCTTACGGCGATCTGGACGTGCCCGATCTGTTTCGCGACGCGCTGCGCATGATGCAGCTGGATCATCCTGTGGGCCACTGGCCCGCAACCGTGCTGAACGACGCAGCCTCGCTGATCGGAGCGCCGGAACGCGGCAGGCTGACGATCGGCGCGCCCGCCGATCTCATCCTCTTTTCCGCCCGCAACTGGAGCGAATTCACCGCCCGCCCACAGCATGACCGTATGGTTTTGCGCGCGGGCCGAAGCATCGACACCACGCCGCCCGACTTTGCGGACCTCGACACCCTGGAAGGAATGCACCCATGAGCAAGATCGACGACCTGAGCGCCCGTATCGGCGATATCCCGCTGCAAACGATGGCAAAAGCGGTGAAAGCCAAAAGCCGCGATTTCTTCTGGTACTCCCCCATCCTCAAGGCGCGATTGGATCATGTGACCGCCGATGCCGTGGTCTCCCCCCGAACCGAAGACGAAGTACGCGCCGTGCTCGCCGCCTGCTATGACTTGGACATCTTCGTGACCCCGCGCGGCGCAGGCACCGGCAACTATGGGCAAAGCATGCCGCTGGCAGGTGGTATAGTGTTGGACCTCACACGGTTCGACAAGATCAGCGAGATCCGTGACGGCGTCGTCATCGCAGAGCCGGGTGTGCTGATCGGTGATCTGGACGATGCCTGCAAGGCTGCCGTGGGCCAGGAATTGCGCATGCACCCCTCGACGCGGGAGACGGCGACCATCGGCGGCTTCATTTCCGGCGGGTCCAGCGGCGTCGGCGCAATCACATGGGGCAATCTGGCCGTGCCGGGCAACATCAAGCGTATTCGCATGGCGACGATGGAGACGACCCCGCGCCTGATCGACCTCACCGGCCCCGACATCATGCAGGCGCATCACGCCTACGGGCTGACCGGGGTCATTACGGAAGTGGAGCTGCCGCTCGCCGCCGCGCCCGATTGGGTTGCGGTGCTGGTGGCCTTCAAAGATTGGAAGACCTGTCTGGAGGCAGGCTACGCGATCGGCCGCACGGACGGGTTCTGGCTCAAGCAGCTGGGCGCGGTGCAGGCCCCTGCCCCGTTCGACTACTTCACCCGGCACCGGAAGTTTCTGGAGGAAGGCGACAACCTGTTGTGCATCAAGGTTGCGCCAAACTCCATCGCAGCATTGGTGGATATGGCACAGCGGGCAGGCGGGCGGATCGCCTTTCGGGCCGATACCGCGTCCGAGGAAGAGCAAAAAGGCCTGCCGCATCTGCACCATCTGATGTGGAACCATACGACATTGCGCGCGCTCAAGATCGATCCGGAGATGACCTATCTGCAAATGGGTTTTCCGGAAGACGACATCAGCGCCTGCATGGAGATCGCCGAGCGGTTCAAGGGCGAGTTCATCAACCACGTCGAATACACCCGCAGCGGCGGCAAGGTTGGCATGGGCGGCCTGCCGATCGTGCGTTTCTCGACCGCAGAGCGGCTGGCTCAGTTGATCACCGAGCTTGAGGCGATGGGCTGCGAGATCTGGAACCCGCATTCCTACGCCTGGGAAGAGGGCAACCGCAGCGACGCACGCCCCGACTTGATCGCGCTGAAAAGGCAGTTCGACCCCAAAGGGCTGCTGAACCCCGGCAAGCTCATCGGCTGGGATCAGCCCGACTATTCCTACGATCCGCTGGGCGGCTACGCCTATGGCGGTTTGCAAAAGGTGGCGACATGAAGGCCGTGACGCCGGGGACAATCGCACCGCCCTTTGCCACCTACAGCCATGGCATCATATGCGAGCCCATGCGCCTGCTCACCATCAGCGGACAGCTCGGACTTACCGAGGGAGGCCGCGTCCCCGAAGGAGCGCAGGCGCAGGCGCAGATTTGTTTTCACAGCATCGACCACATTCTGGCCGAGGCGGGGATGGACCGGCGGCACATTCTGAGGCTCAACGCCTATGTGACCGATCGCAGCCATATGCCCGGATATATGGAGGCGCGGGACGCCTGGCTGCACGGCATCGCCCCGCCCCCAGCCTCGACGCTGATGATTGTCAGCGGCTTTACCCGTCCGGAGTTTGTCGTGGAGATCGAAGCCCTTGCCGCACAGGAGAATGACCGATGATCCCCAAAAGGTACTGGCGCGAGATGCCGTCCTCCGCGTTTGGCGCGGATGCGGCGGATTGGATCGCCGTCCTGCCGCTCGCCGCGACAGAGCAGCACGGGCCGCACCTTCCGCTTGGTGTGGACAGCATGATCGCCGAAGGAATGATCGCGGCCTGCATTGACGCGCTTGCGGCGGATGCGCCCGTGACCTTTCTGCCGGTGCAGGAAATCTGCAAATCGAACGAGCATACTGATTTTCCCGGCACCTTGACCGTGGGCTGGGACACGATCACACGCATGTGGATTGATATCGGATCAAGCGTCGCGCGCGCCGGGCCGAGGACCCTGATCATCATCACGAGCCATGGCGGCAACGCAGCTCCGATGGAGATCGCCGCGCGCGAATTGCGCCAGACGTTGGGGATGCGGGTGGTCACGACCTCCTGGGGGCGTTTGGGACAGTGGCAGGACATCTACAGCTACGAGCACCCTATCATCGACATTCACGCTGGGCTGTCGGAGACGTCCGTGATGCTGGCGCTCCGGCCAGATCTTGTGGAAACGGGCAAGGCCGCAGATTTTGCCAGCGCACAAACTGATCTGGACGCCGCTTCCGAGAAACTCGGGTTTCACGGCGCGGCGGCGAACCTTGCCTGGCTGGCGCAAGATCTGAGTCCGCAAGGCGCCGTGGGCGACGCTTCGACTGCCTCGGCGCAGGCGGGTCAAAAGGATATCAACGCAGTCGCACAAGGGTTCTGCGCGCTCATCGCGGATCTTGAGCGGCTCCCTTTTACCGAGCACGCCACATGACCGACATCGCCCTGCCCCTTGCCCAAACCGTCCTTACATTCTGCCTTGCCGGATGGATGATCTCCGGCGTCTACAACAACTGGAAATTCCCTTATCTGAATGAAGCGGCCGTCGCCATGGTCATGAACTTCGAGCTGATGGAGACGACCTACCCCGAAGACTTTGCCGTGGTCCAACACCGCAAGATCACCAACCGAAAAGTGGTGCGGGGGGTCTTTTACTTGATGGTTTTGTCAGAGACCATTGCTGCGGTGCTGCTGGCCAGCGGCGCGGTGTTTCTGGCGCTGTCGCTATTCGGTATTATCCCCCATGAGGTGGCACAATTGATTGCTGTGCTCGGCACGCTCGCGTTTACCATAAACTGGACAGGTTTCCTGATCGGCGGCGAATATTTTTGTTACTGGTACTGTCATTTCGGATCGCAGGCGACACATCTGATGCTGGCACTCTGGGGGACGATCGTCACTGGCCTGCTGCTGATCCAATAGGCAAAGCGCTGCCATTTGGTATCGAATGATCATAAAATCGCGTGGATTATGATGCGAGAGCCTCCCGGCGCGGCACCCAGATTATCGGATGGTTAGGCCTTTCGCCTTAAGTCTTGTCGGCACCTTTCGCAGCGACCTGTGGGGGGCCTTCCTTCTGGCCACACTGACCGTTGCGAGCGGCAACTGGAACGACGCGTTCTCTTGGCTTGCCTTTGATGAGCCGCGATCCGGTCACACGCTGGATTTGTCCGGCCTGCCGCCGAAAGTCACGGCCTCTTTTGATCCCGATAACGAAATCCTCGCCCTATCCGACGGCTCTACAGATTTCATCATCGGCGACAGCGGCGCTTCGGGCAGCCAAGATCGCATGCTGCGCGATGAGCAGCGACCGGGATATGTTCGTGTCACGCCAACATGGCGTGCTACTGCCCGACGACACACTCGCAGGGGCGGCGTATCTGGCCGAAACGACACCCGGCGTGCGTATCGCGCACGGACGCCGCTCAGTGACATAAGTTCATCTGATGTTGGAAGCGCACCAGATCATCTTTGGCGAAGGCGTCCCCTTCGAGAGCTTTGATCCCCGTCCGGTTGACGCTCGGCACTTTGGGGAGAATCGCCCGCTTTCCCCTCGGCTCCGTATTGCCACAGCTTACGTTTAGCCTGCTTTCAATGCTGCAACTAGAGAGAGGCAATACGGCCCCCTCGCCCGTCATTTTCAGTCAAAAACAGCGCTTAGATCACAGCCCTGCCTGCCCCTGACACGTGGGCCTATAATCGAATTGACGTGCCAGTTTGGTCGTTATGGCTCCCGCCGGGATGCTGCCCTGCGTAGAGACGCAGGCTGGCAAGTGAACGACAAACGCCCCTTTGGAAGATTACTCCGCAATCGCCTGCCGGGCGATAGACGAGCTGTTGAACGGCGACATCCTTTACTCGTTGCGTGAGGCCCGAATCATCATCGAACGATGGAGGAAACGCTACACCACCAATCGACCACACAGTGCCCTGGGCTGAAAACCACCTGCGCCAGAGGCCATCATCCCGATAGACCAAAGGCCGATCATGCCCTACCTCTCGAGTGGGACTACCCAACTGGGATTGCTCAGGGAATGTCGTTTTTCAGCGCGCTGCCGCACCATAGCATCGACCATCCGCAAAGTCGGCAAAGATTAATTTTCTTGATTGGGTGTCTTATTCCCCTGATACTGGCACCAGACAGCGTGCGAAAAGAGAGTGAGGTAGACCACTTTTCATTAGGACAACATGACCGGTCTCATGGGTACTATCGGATTATTGGTCAAACGGCTTTTGTATGACGCTCGAAGTGAGCGGATTGATACAGGTCTTTTCCGTGACACATATTTTGTCCGGCACGAATGTGCCAGGACCAGAACTTCTGGTCCAACCACTGGAAATATTGATTCGTTTTAGGAGATAGAAATGTCCGCATATATCAAAATTGGCGACATCAAGGGTGAGAGTATGCGCCCGCAATCCACTGGCAAACTGGGCACCGGCGGTTCAAAACCCTCCTACTATGAGTACAAATTAAAAAACGTCATGATCTCCAGTTACGACGTGGGCAGGAGCAGCGGGTCAGCACCCGGGTCAACCAAATCCGGCGTCGGCGGCAGGGGCACACTCAAAGTAAACAGGGCGATAAGTGCATCTCCTTCATCATTCCGTGCCATTGCAACAGGAAGCGGACGGCTCAAAAGTCTCACACTTGTGGATGACGCTCCCGGGCATGGGCTGGATGGTACATGCACCTTCGCTCTGTCAGGAGTCAAAATCGCGGAAGCGTCCACAAAGAACAACGCCTTGCCAAGCGAAGAAATCGCAATCGCGTATGAAAAAATCGAATGGACCTATTCCACCGGTACAAGAAAGTCGTAAGCATTGTTTGAATTCGCAATTCTGGACTTTGAATTCACCGGAAGTACCGATTTTTAGCATACATCAGATCGGTTTTGAGAGACGCGACCCGGAACATATTGCCCCCGATGGCAAGCCCGTCGCTCAAAGCGCTGGAATTGCCTCAAAGCCCACAAGCGCTGAGGCGTTGACCGCAATGCTCAAAAACCAAAGCTATCCGTTAACCCTGCTTTACTTTCAGACAGTTGCGCTGACTGCGCTCTTACGGACTAGTTTCTGATCATTCCATATTACAATCGATCCCGTCGCCTCGACACATCACTCCATTCGACTGCTTTTCAGCAAATCAAACACACGCTCGCGATCAGACAGTACCAATAAAAGTGCCAGATCACCCCGCTTCAATTGCTGTAAGATCATATCAGTACCCTCAGAGGGGGAACTGACGTACGAAATGTGTTCATAATTTATCCCACTATTAAGGGCTGCTTTCCCAATAATATCCGGCGTCTCATTCAATTTCCGGCCCCGCAAGTAGTCAGAGATCTCTGCAACGACGATATGATCAGGCTGGAATTTCAATCCGGCTGTTGTAGCGGCAATGATATCTTGATCAGTGCGGTCGCCGGGTTGGCTTATCATAATGAATCTGCGCCTCGCCGGGATCTGTGCCAGTGCATCGCAGACCGCCGCAATCGCGTGGGGGTTATGGGCATAATCGACAAAAATGCGCGCGCCATTAACGTCAAACTCATTAAAGCGGCCAGGGTTATCGTTGTGATTTGAGGTAAACGCTGCCAATCCGATCTGGATTGCATCTTTCGGAATATTCAGTGCCGCGCAAGCGCACATAGCTGCAAGCACATTATAGATGTTGTGCCGCGCTGCGCCCTGCAAGGTAATAGGCACATCCCCGACATTAACCGACCACGGCTCATGCGTTCCGTCACACAAGGTCAACGCGCCTTGATCGAGGAAAGCGCAAGGCTGCCCGCTTCTGAGAGCATGCTTGATTTGGGGTGAGGTCGAGTTGAGCGAAAACCACCTGATCGCCGATCTCAGGCTCGCTGCTTTTTCAACGATGATCGGATCGTCGGCATTCAGCACGGACACGCCGCCGTCCAGCAACGCGCGCGTCACGGCGAATTTGGCGTCCGCCAATTCGGGAAGGGTCGTCACTCCATATTCACCCAAGTGATCTTTTGCGATGTTCGTCACAACTGCTACACGAGCGCGGCGTGTGGCAAGACCCCGGCGCAGAATACCGCCCCGCGCGACTTCGAGAAATGCAATCTCGACCCGTGGATCACGCAAAAGCATTCGCGCACCGCCCGGGCCGGAATAGTCTCCCCGATCGAGAATATCGTCACCAACCTGCACAACGTCTGTTGTCGTAAGTCCAGCTGTCTTTCCCGCCGCATGCGCAATAGCGGCACAAAGACGTGTTGTCGTCGTTTTGCCGTTTGTGCCCGTGATCATCGCAACCGGGATATCATGTAGATCTGACCATTCCATATCCTGTGGGTCTGGCAAGTTGTCCAAAGACCAGGTTTGAGAACAAATGCCTTGACCGACCGACACGTCGTCATCGTCAAACAAAATATCAACGTCCCGCGCGTTCGCTGCCGCAATCAAAGCGCAAAGCCTCGGATTGGCCTCTTGCGCCATGATAGATGTCAGACTCCCTATCAGATCATCGAATGGCAAGGGAGACACCCCCAGCAGATCGCACGCGCACTGATGCCACGCGACCTGTGCGACAAGAACAGCCGAATGCAATTGATCCACAGGCGCAGAAATTACCAGATTGATACCGCTCTGAAACCGTCGGTAGCTCAGCTTTTGATCTGTCCATCCAATGGCATCCAGCACCGCTCGCGCGTGCTGTTTCCAAAGGTCCGCCAAACGATCAACGTCCGGCGCGCCCGCCGTGATATCAATCACCGCACCGGGACGATCCCAGAGCATACCCGGGCCGGTCAGGCGACGGGCTGGTTCGAGATGAATGCGCTCAATCTCTATCTTTTGGCTCTCGAGCTTATTCTCGAGCGTCTCTATCGGGCCCTTGTGGTTGCCGTGTTTAGTCACCGTCTTCAAAATCGCTCCGCGCCAACCGCACCCCGCGCGCATCGCGCACCATGCTTTGAGTGACGTCTATCATCTCTTCGAAAGGCACCGCCATTGCCCCGCCGGTTGGCGGCGCCACACTTTGTGGCTGTTGTTCCGGCGCATTGAAATAGATGATCTGTTTCCAACAGCGCGAACTGTTATCGCCGAAAATAATGACCAGATCACCTGCTTTGGCCATATCCAAGGCTGCCGCTACCGCATCTTCCTCATCGGGGATCACGGAAATTTGGTCATCCGGTATCCCGTGTTCGAGAAACTGAGCTTTGAACATCTGCGGGATTTCGTCGTGGCCGCGTTTACGGCGATCATCGTCTGCTTTGCAAATGTAGTAATCGAAATGCCCCGACAAGGTGCGTGCCGCATCAACCACGTCACGGTCGCGGCGGTCGCCGGGGATCGATAGCACTACAATTCGGCGTCCCTTGACGTCCATCCGGTCGGCAAGCTCGGCCATCGCTTTCAACGCGGCAGGGTTATGGCCATAGTCAAGGATTACCTTGAACGGATGTTCGTCAAATACGTTCATACGTCCTGGTGCCTGGAAAAAGCTGGTGTCGAACGTGCGCAATCCGTGTCGGATATTGTCGAGGTCAACGCCGAAACTGTGTGCCATCGCCGCCGCAAACATGGCGTTCTGCACGTTGTGCATTGCCTTGCCTTCAAGGGTTGCGGGGATAAGATGGGACCATAACACGGGTATGTGCAGGCCGTTGTCATAAATCGTCAACATATCGCCGCTCATGCCTTGCTCCAAGACGATCGCTTTGCCACCCGCCTTGATATGTTCTTTTACCAATGTATGACCGGGGTTCATCGTAACGTAGAATATTGCATCTACATCGGCATAGTCCGCCATCTTGAGGCAATTGATATCGTCGGCGTTCAGCACCGCCGTATCTGTGGCACTCTCGATCACCACACGCTTGACCACTGCCAGTTGTTCGACTGTTTCGATGCCGCCCAGACCAAGGTGATCGGCCGATACGTTCAGGCAGGCCGCGACATTGGACTTTTGATATCCGAGGCCGCTGCGCACTAGGCCACCTCGGGCTGTTTCCATAACGGCAAAGTCGACCGTCGGATCACGCAGCACCATCTGTGCTGATTTCGGGCCTGTCATGTCGCCTTTCACGCTGAGCTTGCCGTCGACATAGACGCCATCCGTCGAAGTCATGCCAACGATCTTACCGCTGGTCTTCATGATATGCCCCAGCATGCGCGAGGTTGTGGTCTTGCCGTTCGTACCGGTTATGGCCGCGATGGGGATTCGGCATTCCCGCCCGACCGGGAACAGCATGTCGATCACCTTGCCTGCGACATCGCGCGGCTGGCCCTCGGAAGGGGCGACGTGCATGCGAAATCCCGGAGCGGCGTTCACTTCGACAATTGCCCCACCAATATCCTTGTAGGATTTGGTAATATCGTCGATCAGAAAATCGACCCCTCCCACATCGAGACCCACAGCCATGATCGCGCGCTCCGCCATGTCACGGTTATCGGGGTGGACAAGATCAGTGAGGTCAATTGCAGTTCCGCCAGTCGACAGGTTCGCGGTTGCACGCAGATAGAACACCTCACCTCGCGGCAAGACTGTCTCGACGGTATGCCCCGCGTCGGCGATCAAGCGTTTGGCCTGATTGTCGATCTCAAGCACCGTCAGAACCTTCTGGTGTCCGATGCCACGCCTCGGATCGAGGTTCACGATATCTGCCAACTCCGCGATGCTGTGCTCGCCATCACCGACCACATGGCCCGGCACCCGTTTGGCCACCGCAACAAGCTTGTCGTTCACGACCAGCATCCGGTGATCGAAACCCGTGACAAAGCTCTCCACCAGTATCGCGGCACTTTTCGAATGAGCTTCCGCTTCTGTAAACGCAGCCTTGATCTCTTCATCGCTCGTGAGATTAATAGACACGCCCCGTCCGTGATTGGCATCCAATGGCTTGATCACCACGGGAACACCGATCACATGAGCAGCCCGCACGGCCTCTTCTGCGCTGTAGACGATCCGCTGCTGCGGTACCGGCAGGCCCAGATCGTTCAGAAGGTTGTGCGTGTCCTCCTTATCACAGGAAATTTCAACGGCGATATGCTTGGTATCGGATGTGATCGTGGCTTGGATGCGACGCTGGAATTTGCCATGCCCGAACTGAACAAGGGAGTTCTCGTTCAACCGTATCCACGGGATATCACGCGCCTGCGCGGCAGCGACAAGCGATCCTGTCGAAGGACCGAATTCCTTGCGCTGCGCATGCAAGACAAAACTGCGCAATTCACCTTCCCAATCAAATGCCGGGTTGAACACATAGTCGGTTTTTTCCTGCAAAGACGTCGGTAGAAGATGCATCAGCAGACGTATCGCCAACTCCCCTGCGGCCAACCCCACATCTCGCTGCCTGTAGGCATAAACCATATTGTAATGGCCCGGAGCTCCCGTGCCGCGCGTCCGGCCAAACGTGACATCTGTCCCCGCGACATTCTGCACCTCGATCGCGCAATGTTCCAGAATGTGACCCATCCAGGTGCCTTCGTCTTCGCGCAATCTGCGCAAAAAGCCGCCCTCTGTTCCGTAGGAACAGCCGTGGTCTCCCAAACCCGGAAGTGCCTCGATCAGATCTTCGACAAAATCAGTCCCAATTTTGGCAGAGGGCCAGTCCTCCAATACTCCCAGATCAATGACGTGCCGAATGACGGGAAAGCTTGCCCAGGTATTCGGGCCGCCAAACACGTTGGTTGAGAGTATTTTCAATTAGTTACCTCATGGTTTGATTGTAATCTGTGCCCGGAATAATTTTTCAGGCATCCGCGATTGGTAGAACGCAAAGCGCTGGATGGTCTTCCGGCGGATACGCGACACGTGCCTTTAGATCATAACGACACCCTTCACCCAAGACGTCAAGGCGAAGGCCCAGCAGGCTCAACGCCTCTCCGGGTTTAGCGTCCCACATCGACGAATGAGTCATTTGACTGGCGTCGACCATGGTAACTGTGCCGCTGCCAATGACCTCCAATACGTCATCCGGCCCAATAAAGGCCGCCGTGTCTTCATCAATGCCCAGCCCGATCAGAAACGGATTGAACGACGACGCGGTCAACAGACGCCCAAGCCGATTTCGTTGAGTGAAGTGCTGGTCAATAATGACGGCATTCGTCAGGCCAATGCCGGGGGACAGGGTAACAGTCCCTTCGGCGGGAGGTTCGTTACCCTGACCGCCCGCGACCATGTGCTCTGACATGATCGACGCACCAGCGGATGTACCCGCGACGGGAATGCCGCTCGCATTTCGCCGCCGGATCTGCTTGACCAACGGCGTACCGCCCAGAATGGCAGACAGGCGCAGCTGGTTACCCCCGGTGATGAAGATGCCAGTGGCCTTTTCGAGCATGCGTGTAAATTCCGGGTTATCACAATCCATACGCCGTAAGATCGGCATCAGTGCGACCTGACCTGCGCCCAAACTTAAAAAGATACGGCTATATTCTGCACCGGTCGTCTCCAGCATCGACGCCGTGGGGATCACTACGATGTACGCATCCGTGCCACCTGAAAGTTCGACAAACCTGCGGTGGATCTGCATTTCCTTGATGCGGTCTTCGCCCCCGCCGATCGGTATAATAAACCCACGGTCAGTTTTATCTATTGGAGATGCTGGGCACATAATGCTTCAATTCCCTTCGGGGGCTACAATGAGTTCATCCATTGTCACCTGCACCCCCTCTATCCTACGACTGTGGCGCAATGAACAGTGTATGGAAGAAATGAATTGGTTTCTGCCGGTCCGGATGGCGCTGAAGCGTGCAGCGCGTCTGCTGTTTGGTATCCGCACCTCGGCTAGAACAGGGTGTAAGCAACGACCAGTAATTATAGGACAGTCGCACCCTGATCATGCTCAACGACCCGCATACTACAAAGTCCGCTAACTGCGGATACCTGCTTTTGCGACAAAACGCAGCATAGGCAATAAGGGCTTATTTTGTTGGAGAACTCTGCCTTGATTGCGACGTGAACTGCTGGTTCAATTCCGGTCATTGTGGGGAGGATTGGCAATAATGGGGCCGCGGCAGGGAGCTCATTCGGCACCCTTCTACGAGTTTTCCATCGACGGTCATGTGCCTCAAGACCACCTGCTGCGGTCGATTGACCGTTTCGTCGACCTGAGCAGCATCCGCACCCACCTTTCGGATTTCTACAGCCACAGCGGTCGCCCTTCCGTCGATCCCGAACTGCTGATCTTCGACCCGGCAAGGCATTGCGCAGCAATGTCTCGAGAGGGCGGATGCTGTTGGTCGGGTATTGCTATGGCATCCGGTCAGAGCTGCGGCTGTGCGAAGAGGTGCATCTGGACCTCGCGTATCGCTGGTTCTGCCGCCTCGATCTGAACGACCGGGTGCCGGATCATTCGACGTTTTCCAAAAACCGTCACGTTCGGTTTCGCGACAGCGCGCTGCTGCACCATCTGTCTGAGACGACCGTCGCAGATATGGGCAACGGCATCGACTTGGCGCAGTTTCACCTGTCCGAAGCGGTGCGGCTGGCCGATGCTGCAACGGTATCTGTCGAAATCGACCGGGCCGAAGCCCTGCGCAAGTGGATGCTGGACGGATGGACAGAGCCGGAAATCATGGTGCGCGATGTTGTGCGCCTTGGCCCGAACGCCCTGCGCGAAAGCCCGGAGGCAAGCGCGGCCCTTGCCCTGTTGGAGCGGCACGCTTGTGCGCGGTGCTTCACGGGCGGAAAGCTGGCGTATCGTGAACCTCGCCGCGCATGCGGTTTGATTTGCAGCAGGCGCTTGACGAAATCGAAGGGGGCACGCCGCCCCCTTTGGTGCAATCGTCGGTGCAGCATCCGACCCCGATACCTGCGCCCTGTGTCGCGGTTGTCGCAAGTATCGCAACGCGCCCCGCCCAGAAACCCGAGTTTACAACGGATCCAGCCTGCCAGCACCCGCACGGCACCACCTTTGACGGGCGACCCCTGACATGGACGGGCCGTTTAGTATCGCTGGCCGCGTGGCGGATGCTGGCGGAGTGGGAACGGCACAGCCGAATGGGCGGCACTGGAACGGCATCACGAAACAATGGGAACATCCGAAAGGAATAGACGATGACTAACAGGCTGCTGAATTAGTCGACGCGCCGGAACAATATTCTAATGAAGAAGTAAATGCGCCCTTCGGTCGTCAACGAGGGTCCGAGACTTTCAGCCCTCATGCAGTCGTCTTCCGCTTCATACCCCCAGCAATCTGGGCAGTCGGGCCAGGTTGTTGGCGG